>Ga0214481_100590_pt1 | contig 17982 bp, 16 predicted proteins | sample M1_20Mar14CPVII9_4_FD_165057 | JGI IMG/M metagenome (GOLD analysis project Ga0214481, IMG submission 165057) | Marine eukaryotic communities from Monterey Bay, California, United States - M1_20Mar14CPVII9sort6BwellG10 | ecosystem: Environmental > Aquatic > Marine > Unclassified | place: USA...
AGCGGCAAGTATAATAGGTACACAACAACTATACACAACAGCAGCAGATTGCTTAGAATACAAGATGAAAGAGCGTACAAATCACGACATAAACTCCAATGATATAGTTTGGGGTAATCTGGACTATAGAAACATTATACAAGAATTGAGAGATGGCTCATTTGGTTTACATTCTGATCGTTCTCTGCTAGGCTTGTGGAGGTTCTCCTCGCGACAGAGAAAGCAGAAGCAGTTCCTATATAATGCGGCTCAGCATTTTGAACATACCAGAGAGGGCAATACAACAGAGGATATCAGTGCTTCAAAACAATATTATAAGTGGGCAGAAATGTATACTGATCCTTCACGTCCTTTGATTATCGACATGGGCTGCGGTATGGGAGTTTCATTGCTTGGTCTAGCCAGCTCTCAAAGTATCAATCATAGTGAACTACAAATAGACAAACTGCCCAAATGCAACTTCCTCGGTGTAGATCTAAGCCGTCTTGCAATTGGATATGCACGAGGTGCATGTCGTAGGTTTGGTTTATCATCTGACTTGCACTTTGTTGTAGACTCTGCAGAGAACTGCTTGCGTCACATTAGTGAGTCATACCCTGGTGATGTAGCCCTGTCCATGATACAATTCCCTACACCGTACAAGTTTCAATATGAGAATGAAGAAGTGTCTCCTTCAGTTGCGAAAAGAGGATTCAACTCACAACTTCCATCATCAGCAAGTGATAACTTTATGGTTTCAGAGAATCTTGTCAGCTTGACTTACAATATGTTGTCAGAGAATAATGGCAAGCTTTTGATTCAATCCAACTGCGAGGACGTCTCTGTTTACATGAAAAATCTTGCAGTAAAAGCAGGCTTCAGATCGATTCCTTTCACTGATTCTGTAAAAGAATTGAATCCTGTCACACAGAGAGCTAAGAAATGGGTTGAGTGTGGAGGAGAAAGGCCAATTGGAAAGTACTGGAGTGATAATTCATTACTACCACAAAAGGGAAGAACAGAAACCGAAGTGGCTTGCTCTATTGATAACAAGCCAGTCCATAGATGTTTACTTACAGCTGCTTAATTCTAGCTTTTATTGCTGCTACTACTACTATCTTCGTCTTCTGTATCACTGTCACCGATGGTCATTACATCACTGTCACTATCGCTTGTATCTCCATTAGACTTTGTCTTTCCGCCATTGACAATAAGAGATCCCCCAATTTGAATCTTACCTTCGGCTTCTGTTGGTGGTAATACATGCTTACTCCTAGCTGCCCAGTCATTGTAAGTTTCGTTACTAGTAGTACCATGTAGACTGCCTTGAGAAAAAAGAGTATAATCAAGGAGATACGAGTCTCCAACCATTCGTTCCAGACGATCAAAGTGACGCTCTGCATAAGGGGCTATTTGAGCAAGTATTTCTGGTACACCATCATATGATGTTGCAAGCTTTACTGCGGGTATGGTAGTAACGACTGCTTTGACAACCAACATTGCAATATGGGAGTTTCTCGCTCGTGTATTCCACTCACGACAATACTTGAGCATTTGCTTGAGACGGTCTGGTGACCACTTTCCAACATGTTTCTGCAGAGTCTGGATACCCTTGTTGTTCTTTGTATCCTTTTCTACAATCTCAGTTAGTACCCTCAATACTTGATTTGGCTTGTCAAGCTCGAGTGCAATCTCTAGTGCCTTCTCATATTGCTTGTGCCGTAAATGATTAGATAGCTGTTGTTCCTTTAATATATTTTGTTCCTCTGCTTCTCGTAATGCGTCATCTCGTTCCTTTGTTGTATCTTTCCATACAGCAATCTTTGAATCTGCACCGCCAGAGAAGAGAGCAGTGCCACAAGGAGATATGTCCAGTGCCCAAATCTTATCACCGTGACCATCCATCGTACTTTCACACTCATTTGTTTTAATAGTCCATAATTTTATCAATCCGTCAGAGCCAGATGACATTAGCTGCAATCCAGTACTGAGGAAACGTACTCTTAGAACTCCAGCCATGTGACCCTGAAATGTGCGGATACAACGGCAATCGGCGAGTGACCATAACTTAAGAGTACGATCACCACTTGCGGTTGCTACGACTCGATCTTGTGGAGAGAATTGACAATCCCACACTCCCCTTTTGTGCCCCTTCAGAGTACCATGCAATGCAAGGTCAGTACTTTTCCAAAGCTTGACTTGCTTGTCTTGTGAACCGGTAGCTATTAGGCCATCATTGGGAGCTATTGTAACAATGTTTATATCCTACATGTTGTAGTGATATCAAACGAACAATTATAGAAATGATTGAGAAATTTCAATGAGGTAAAGCTGCATTGCTTCATAGCACGACTACTCACCTTCTCATGTGCTCTGGCACTCAACCTTGCATTGAGTGGGTTCTCTCCACCCCCTTTGTCTGCCCAACGATTCATAATAGCCGAGCCGGGGAGTGGCCAAACTTTTAGTGTACGATCCTTTGAGGCCGTGACAACAAAGGCACCTGCACCGTTCTCAGCAGCCTTTCCGCCAACATCATAACAGCCAATCTTATTGGATAAAGCGCAAGCCCCAATTGCTTCAGTGTGTCCCGTTGCTGTGGCAATACATGTTTGTGTTGGAAGGTGCCACAACCTCATAGTCTTGTCTTTCGATGCCGTTGCAAGATATCTTCCACAGGGACTGGCATCAAGAGACAATACGATAGCTTCGTGGCCATCCAGTAGACCTAATGGAGAGAGTGCCGAATGCTTCTGTGTATCCTCTCCCATTTCATCCTCATTTGCTTCCCCCAGGCCAAAGATACGAACTTGTGAACTGTTGGTAGCAATGGCAACCGTGTGCTTGTCATTACTATTTTCCAAATCACGAAGTGGTGGTACGACCGAAAGATCTAAGATTTCACCATTATGGCCAACAATCGCACGGTCTGTGACGAAGCCAAGTTTCACCTTTCCCCCATCCCCAGTGGTCCACGACATTCTCAAAAAGGTCATGTTGTGCTCTGCATCAATAGCTACAAGCATTGGACTTACATGAGTTGTTGATAAACTAGTTAGGTGGAGTGATGTATAACCACCATGTTCTTCTCCAAATGCCTCATCATCACTCTGAGTTGCCAATGGCGATAAGTCTGATACTACATTTTGAATACTTCCGTCTCTATTACCTGGCGTAGCCTTCCAGAGACGAACGTTGCCCTTTGTCCCAACTGTTGCCAAGACAATATCTTTCTTGTCAAGTATATCATGTTGATCTCTTGTTTCCGAAGCAGGACGGAACTTGCGAGATAATAATACCATACTCTCAACTTGTTCATAAACTGGCAATGTCCGGATTCTTCGGTATGATACTTTAATCGATGTTTGTGATTGCCCAGTATCATCTCTATTGGTCTTTTTCTTCTTTCGCTTTGGAGTGAAATCTGATTTCACTTCCTCCTCTGATATAAACCATGTATTAATCACAGAATCTCGTCCTGATGAGAAAAAGATCCCTCCACCATGTTTTCGTGATCCTGATGCAGAAGTTGATGATAATCCTCCACTACTACTACTTCCAACCTCGGATGACCACGATACACATGTCACAGCACTTAAATGATCTCTCAATACCGCCACGGGCAATGAAGCCTGCTTGGTATCATGAGCATTTAATAACAAATCATGAATTGATATTGATCCATCCTCACGTCCAATTGCTAATATAAGTGATGTTGAGGTAGGTCGCCATTCAATACATGTCACTCCATATCGCCCTCTACTACCACCACCAGATGAGGAATTTGATGTAGCATGTAAGGCATGTGTAGCATACCCCCCATTACGAACATCCCAAATCTTAACAAGGCCATCAACTGATCCGGTGGCAAAGAAGATCCCTGACGGGTGGAAGGCTACTTTTGTGACTGGTAATTTATGCCCAGACTTGCCAAATGAGAATGATACCTTGGCAGGATCAGTAACAGATGTAACACTCTGATGTTTCACATCTTTCTTATTATCATCATTCTTTTTGGATGGTTGTTTCAAACCCGCCTTCTTCATTGAATCTCCACCCGCTTGTTGATCAACCAAACTATACTTTCGAACTAAATGATTTCGAGTAACTGTGATTAAATCCATATTGTTTGGTGATAATGCAAATGCAGTAATTGCCTCTGCATCCATTTCTTCCTCATCGTCATCATCTCCTTCACCTTCGTCGTCATCTTCATCATTATTAGATAAGTCATACCCACCCTGAAACATCTTCCCTTTACGTACAGTCCTTAGTAATAGTCCAGTCGATGCTTCTATAATTGATATATCCCCACCACGTTGTGCTAATATGAAATGTTGTGATGAGTGTTGTTCATACTCGCTGGTACTGGTGGTAGTAGATGATGAAGTCATGGTTGGAGCGTGTGAAAAGGCAACATTACCACCCGTGTAGCATGGACAGTTGGTTGTTATAGCTGCCCATGATTTGGATATTTGTGGTAGTGCGTCTGTTGATGTTGTCGCTTTGTTCTCATCTTCTTCGGAATCACTCATGCCATCACTATTACTATCTTCATAATTCATTTTCATAGGCTCTTGTTTTGTATCATTGTCTTCTTCCATCTGTTCATCGCTATCACTTTCTGAACTGAAATCATCAGCTGCATTTATATTATATTAAGTGGTAATATATAAATACACAAGCTATAAGTTAGTATAATATCTCATGAATGTAGAAATTTTGAGCACATCACATGCATTTAAGATATACTTGCAACTCTTACCCTGCTGCTCATATTTTCTGCCCGTATCGTCCTCGCTGGACGATGAACTTGTAGACTCTTCGGATCCCTCTGATGAACTCATCTTATCGTCGTTAGTAGGGTGTTTGTGTGCTATCTTATTGACAGCTTTCATCTTACTCTAGAGATAAGTTTTTCACTGGTACAGATAGATTATTACAAGTGGAATATGGAAAGAGGGCAAAACACTACGAAATACTCGTCGATATGAGTATCTAGATCCAATGGTGCTAGGAGTTACTACTTTTATGTCATGTCTCGCATTACTCTCGACTTCTTATTTGGCTGTTCTAGTGTTAATCTACACCTACTATTGCATTGTCAAGACATTGACTGAGCCATCGGAATCTAGTCTAGTAATTTGTCCTTCACAAACTTCTTTAATTTCATCACAAGCGAATCGCCCATCTCTACTTGTCATTGGAAAGTCTTTTCTCTTCTTGTGGTGTTCAGGACCTGCGCAGTACATGTTTCCTGATCCTCGTATCCATCTACCCAATGTTGAGTCAAGTGCCAAGAATTCTCCATCGCACAGTATGCGCACATTAAAGTTGGGAGTGTGTCCAACTGCAATTCTGTTGATACCGTCCATGTGGCTAAGCATGTCATGTAGATCTTTACATACTTGATCACCATCAGATTCACCGTCATCAAAAGCGCCTTTACTCTCCCACTGCGCGTATCCTGGATGATTACCACGATATGTAAGGAGTTCGTACACGACATAACCAAGTAGATCCCCTTTCTTACCGTCTAAGAAATCAAATAGCTTGTCTTCGTGAGAATGATCCCACCAAGCGGCGTTTAATTTGTCGACGTCTTTCTTGCCGTTTGAAAAATAACTCTTTCCGGTATTGTGATTGACTCCTCCGTGTACGAATAGTGTGTTGATGTTTTCTGCTAGGTGTGCAATAGGACGATTCTCCAACCAACTACCAAGTGGTGTCCCTGACCGAAATGTGTCCAAGTATGCTGTCTGATAATCAGTCAATCTCTCCACAGCCAAATCACGATGATGTGGCGGTATAATGTCTGTAATTGCATATTGTACTCCTCGTCTTGTATGGACATCTCCGCTTTTGGGTAATGAAGGTACTATTCTCACTGCCGAGTGTGCATTGTGTGCGTATACCTCCATGCTTGCCTCTAACAACTGATCTAAAACCAGGTCATCTTTTTCATCAACATTTAGATAATTGTGATAGTCCCCAGGGTGTACAGTGGCATAAGAATATGCACTATACCGTTCTACTGCCGTTATTCTTGCATCTCGATCTCGTAAGAGTTCTAATTCATGATTGCCTAATATTGCAGTAACTTTCGTTGGAAATGTTGTTGTTAAATCTTTTACGAAGTTTACAACTTGTTTTGCAGTAGGACCCTTGTCAACATAGTCTCCCATAAAAACTAGTGTTGCCTATGTAATGCAAAAAGATAATGTTATTACTACATATAACATCATGAATGTCTTATCACATACAACAATATGATTGGATTTGGCCTTATATAACACTTACCTGATCATTAGTCCATTTCCACTCCGATGGATTGTATTGTTTGTATAGTGGTTCAGTTGATGATATATCCTCACTCAGTAGATTTGCAATCAATCCAGTTCTATTAACCCAAGAAATAGCACAAATAGCATCACCATGCAAATCACCAATAACATAGACGGACGATGTCGTCGTGGTTTTTGGGTCTTTACATACACCATCACTTTCACTGCACTCTTTTATGTCTTGAGTTTGTGGTGGTTTGTCCCCTACAACAACCACCGCGGAGGATAACAACACTAGATACACTACCAAGGAAAAGATAACATATCGAGGAGTGATACCCCTGCTGGTATTATTTGCAATCATACTTATCATGGTGGCACCGCTATTGCTCCTTCCCATGCCATACATTGTATTGGCCACCATGACATCCCAACGCTGTAGTGACCCCTAAGCTTTCTAATAAATACCAATGGCCTTGAGGAGTTACAGTTAGTCTATCTCTCTAGAGAGTCAACTTCTTTCATGTGAGAGGGTTAAAAACTAGAGAGTAGAATTGGTATCGTACTGATAATATAAATACATACGGATTACGATTATGAGAGTGTGGTTTTACAGGGCCGGGGGAAGTCAATTGCAGTAAACACAACCACAGCAGCAACATATTAACATTAATAAGTTAGATAGTTTTTGACGCTTGATCGATTAGTAGTAATAGAAAGCGGCTACCGGTTTAATACATCAATTAGATTATACTACTCATATATTAGTTGTATGTCATCATTAAAAGGTGAAAATCCATCGAATGCAAATGAAGGTTGTGTAGGACCGACCTCTCAAGATGCAGGCAAAGCGTCGGCTTGTGCTGGATGCCCTAATCAATCTGCTTGCTCATCGGGTTCATTCAATTCTCCAGCTGCAATCGCAGCCAAAGAAAAGGAAAAGACGGTGCTTCAAAATGCACTGACGAATGTATCACATGTTATACTTGTATTGAGTGGTAAAGGTGGTGTAGGGAAGAGTACTGTGTCAACACAACTTGCACAGAGTTTATCGTCACGGGGGTATAGTGTTGGACTATTAGACGTTGATATTTGTGGACCATCTATACCAAGAATGAGTGGTGTTGTAGGTCAGACAGTACATCAATCACAACAAGGATGGGAACCGGTATATGCTAATCCCAATCTGGCTGTCATGTCAATATCATTTCTATTAGAAGAAGGGGATGCAGCGGTTGTATGGCGAGGACCACGAAAGAATGGTTTGATTAAACAATTCTTAACTGAAACAGATTGGGGAGTTGGTGGATTGGATTATTTGATCATTGATACACCTCCAGGCACGAGTGATGAACATATTTCTATAGTTCAGTACCTTAATGATGCACGTCCAATGATGACTGATGGTAATGGGTCAGGGGCAAGTGGTGCGATTGTTGTGACCACTCCGGAGGAAGTATCAATGGCTGATGTGAGGAAGGAACTAAACTTCTGTAAAAAGACTAGTGTGCCAGTATTGGGAATAGTAGAAAACATGTCTGGATTGCAAATGAGAGTTTCTGACCTTTCATTCTTTCGAGATGGAAGTGGTAGTGATAATGGCGACACAATAACAAGCAACTCAAATGATTGCACAAATGATGTGTTAGCTTTGCTCAAAGAGAAATGTCCAGAAGTGCTGTCAATGGTTGCAGCAACAGATGTTTTCCCATCATCAGGAGGCGGTCCAAGAGGTATGGCTGAGAAGTTTAATGTACCATATCTGGGTAAATTGCCACTAGATCCAAACCTACTAAAAGCATGTGAGGAAGGGACATCTTTTGTCGACAAATACCCTTCAAGCCCTGCCACATCTCCACTGAATAATATTGTTGATAAACTCATTTTGGCTTTGCCGGTAGAAGATGATGATGGAGAAGAGAATGATGCAATGAAGACTGATTAAAAACTAACTTTCAACTTTCATAATATCACCTACACTATTATTATTGTTGTATCTTTTTAAAAGGCTATCAAACGATATAATTTTCACACTATCTCATGATACTCTTGGGATATGAATCAAACATGAGCTTCTTCTTTACACAACCAACCACTTCAAGTTGTACACCGCTATGTTTATTCAAAGTAGTTTCCACTGTTCCACCATCTCCGTTATTTTCATTAATATCATTTGTAATCTGATTTGATTTTCTTTTCCGAAGTACTGCAAATGGTTCTTTCAATTTGATTGAAGAACCCTTTAATTCATGATTTCCTATTATTAATGTTGGTGCACCCTAATGTTAATGTGTGTTGTTTGTTTGATATTATTGTGCACATGAGCATTGTATATAGTGATGGTGAGTATAAATAACTTTGATATATGTATACACAATACTCGAGGCAGTATACTAGTCATAAACAGTTGTATAATACTTACATCGACATCAAATTTAACAGCACCTAACTCTACTCTTCGTCTTATGTCATTGGCATCGAGAGCAATACTGACTTTTTTCCGCTCTTCATCCAGTGGTTTCAATAACTCTCCATTCAGCTCTAACATTACCCATTCCACCTTCTCCGTAGGCTGGCCATCTATATTCTCTGGCGCGCGGATAGGGATGATCATCTTGCTTTTATGTACTCAATTTGAGTTTGTATTTGTTGCTGATCAACTGATCAGCAGATTAATACTAAGTAATTAACACTAAGTTTTAGATACCATTTTGGGGGTATCCTAGCCTCAACATACACCTCGAAAGTGAAAGCTTTAGTCTCGTCACATCCGTCATCAATCTCGCATCCACTCATCACATCACAAGTGGTCGATCAATCACATTATAAAGGCAGGGGGGAAGAATAGCCAGTACAGAACAATAATGTTGTTTGATAGGGCATTTGTATTACTATGTGTAACTCTCAGTGGAGTCACTGCGTTTGCTCCTCAGGCACATCATTCAGTATCACGAGTTGCAACTTGTGTACCCAAAGTAGGTGTTCTATTCAGTGAAGTCGAGGAAGCCACTGAGGCATCATCTACAGAAGAAGTCGCTGCTCCTGTTGTAGAAGCAGAGTCTGCTGCAGCTTTCGATACTGCAATCTATGTAGGAAACATTTCATTTGGTGAGTTAATATAATTGTGTTCTTTGTTGCAATTGTTCTATGATTGATGTAATGTGCAATTCATGCTCAATGTCATACAATTTTGATATACTGTTCTTCACTGCTTGCGTGCTATATATAAAGATGCTGTTGAAAGTGATATCAGGGCCGCCTTCTCTGAACATGGATCTGTTGCAAAGATTCAGATGCCTCTTGATAGAAATACAGTGAGTTTATATCATCATATGATATTATAATATTTTGTTGTTTCTTCAATATTTATTATGTATCTCCTCTTGCAAATAATATTATGCACTAACATACACACAACTATGCAATAATAATACTGATAGGGTCGTTCTCGTGGGTTTGCATTTGTTACCATGTCTAATGCTGATGAACACATCGCTGCCATTGAGGGAGTTAATGAACAAGAAGTTGGAGGAAGGACAGTATATGTTAGTGAAAGTTTGCCAAAAGATAAGGTTGCTGAGAATAAGAAGAAGTACAATGCAAATAAGAAGGCTCGTGCTCCACAGGGAACAAAGATCTATGTTGGAAATTTAAACTTTGATACAACATTGGAAACATTACAAGAGGCTTTCGAGGCATATGGTGAAGTGAAGGATGCTTTCATCCCCAGTGACTATGATGGTAATCCAAGGGGCTTTGCCTTTGTTACCATGGATGATGAGAATGCCTTAGCTGCTATTGATGGACTTGGTGGTACAGAATTGGATGGACGCACTCTGAATGTGAATAAGTCACTTCCAAAGGGAACTAAGGCATCTCCTAGACAGATTAAGCTATACATTGGTAATCTTTCATGGGGCACCGAAGAGGGAGCACTCCGTGATTTATTCGAAGAATACGGGACGGTAGTTGATTGCTTTCTACCCGTGGATAGGGAAACAGGACAACATCGTGGATTTGGATTTGTAACAATGGATCCCGATGATGCTTTGCGCGCCGCTGATGAGACAGATGGATATGAACTAGATGGCCGTATTTTGCGTGTCAATGAAGCTCAACCCAAGGGTTCTGGTCGCACAAACAACTCATACAATGATTCTTATGATGGTGGTGATGCTTATGACGAAGGAGGGGATGATTGGAATGAAGGATATTAAGTTTGACATGTAATAATATATGCCTTAAGTATTGCATACGGTAGACAAGTCCATGTGATAATAATCTAAAATCTATGGTTGTTTGTTATTACTATCGTCATCATGGATCGTTTGGACGAGGATCCTTCCAGCGAGTATCTATCTTTGAGTAGTCTATGCCCATTCCATCCTCTCTTAGGTACTTCATGAACGTGTTATGCATCTTGCCTCGAACAAATTGACATAAGTGCCTCTCAGTTGTTTTCTTCTTAACATCAATGCCAAATGTTTCATAGAACTTGGATGTTTCTCTTACTCCGCCCAAACCATACTTTGCTTCCTCGGCATGATTCCACTCTGATCTAGGAACTTCTGGATTCATGTTCACTATACCCAAGAGCCGTTTCATTGCTGCCTTGCCAGTTCCTGCATATTTATCAGCGTGTTCCCAGAAATGAGGAACCTTATTCCGCCCTTCACTGTTCCTTCCCTTGGCATAGTGATGAAAGCAGACACTCCTTTCTGGAGCATAAAAATCGTATCCAATTGTAAAGCCTCTGAGTCCTATCGACATTTCCTCTCCCTGAAAGATCATTGGCTGATATAAGTCGTAGGGCACTGTGGCAACAAAATGGCCACGAGAAAAACTGTATCCTGGAAGATGCGCGTTTTACATTTTGTGAAGTTGTAGAGAGATGGTGATAACTGTTGTTAGTACATTTGGGATGCAAAGACAATAATCACAGAGACTTCTTGAAACAACACACAAACGCAGACTTTCCTGCAGCCCAATAAGGCTGCAACTGCGGCATCCCGTGAATGTCTGGAATACCTTCTGGTTGAGACAAGTGACGAAGATGCTTGCCCTGTGCACCTCCTTCATATTCAGTATTACACATTATTGGTCTAGTTTTCCTCAAACTCAATCCGGTGTTTGGATCGATGCTCCCTACAATATCTGTCAGGTAAGTAGAGAGGACAGCCATTTCGTTCCCTGTTGCTTCTTGTTGTTCAATTATATCAACATCCCATCCCTTTGTGAATGTTACACTTTTGATGACAGGAGCATATTAGTGTAAGTTGTTGTGCATTATGTGAATAAAGAAGATGAAATCTCTGGTTACTTACTGTGAGTCACTTTGCATATAATAATACTCTCCTCTATACAACCTGTGCCCAATATGTCTGGCAAATACTGGAAGATGCGCGTTATCACGATTTATGATGAAAAAGAGGAGATAGTAACATTTGTTAGAACATATATGATTTGCAAGGGCAATCGAAGATAAACTGAGGTCAAATAAAGCAGTCAACTCGTCGAGACTTTGTATTGAACACAAGCATTCACACGATAAGATAAGACAATACAAACGCGGACTTTCCTGGCCCTACGGCAAGCTGCGCTTCCATTTGGTAAACATCAATCTGATTCTTCCAAAGACATATCGGTTGGTCTGGATCTTCAGAACATGGAGAATGCGGAATATCACATGATCCATCTTCACCTTCCACAATTTGATCTACGATACCAACTCTCACTCTTTCTGGATGTGTAGCAGCTGAGAAAATAGAGGTCAGAGTATCACGACATTGCCAATCTCTGTAACTTGCAATTGCCACAAATATTGTTCGTTCATTCAATGGACATTTATCGCCCCGTGTACTACTACCAGTACTTGGATCAGGTGTTGTACACGTCCCAATTGAAAGTGCGCGTTCACGAGACATTAACTTCATCTCGTGAATAGCAACTGGATTTTTAGCCCAGAACATAGGAACACTCATCCAAACAGTCTCGTCTTCGTCAAACCCTGGATGTTTGATATCTTCAAACTTTCCATCCTCATCTCTTATTGAAATTGGCCACAAACCAACGGGCAGACTCCCTGAACTATTAGCATTATTATTTTGTATACCAACGGGCAGACTCCCTGAACTATTAGCATTATTATTTTGTATACTACCAGCCACTCCTTCTTGTGGAGATGTGTTACCAGCCACTTGAAGATCTTCAATTTGTCTTTCTAGTAATGAATGCTTAGCCCTAAAGTTGGATAACTTTTCTTTCGTCTTTTTAACTAATCCTCTCATACCCTGGGCTTCATTATCTGGTGTAGAACTTCGAAAGAAGATGAGACATACCAACAAATAGATGATGAAAATAGTAGCACCTATGAGACATAGGGCCGCTGCATTACCCTGGCTACTAGATGATTTACGTGCCCGTGATCTTCGAACGCGCTTTTTCTTCATTGCCATTCTATTACTACGTCGACTGGCACTACTATCACTTATTACTACATCGTATGCACCATTATTATGTCCGTTACCAACTCCATTGCCATTGCTTGTTGTTTTCTTTTTTCTGGACCTTGCCTCGCGGCTTTTTGATGGGCCGTTCATTTTATATTAATATGTATATTTTATTGATCGTATATCGGTTTATTAGATGTACCTAGTACTTTCTGGGCGTGGTAGAAGGTCGTTATTTGTTCATCATCCAAAAGTGATAGGATACCTCTGGGGGTATCCTATGCAATTGCAAATCATTAAGCCTGCTGACATGTAAATAAATCATGGGAATAGAAATAAATAGTGATAGATATGGTAGTATAATTGATTGACTATGGGTCTAACGCAAACTAAGTTGCATTGGTAAGTATCTACTAATCAATGTTGCTTCGATTTGGACTGTAGCATGTTGTGCCAGTGAAAGATATATAAATTATAAACCCCTCATCACTCATCTGTTACTTTTTTATTTTTGCTACATTTACGACATGCATTCACTTATTATAGGTCTATTCTAGCTCAGGTATGTTTACATCATTTGTACTACTGTATGTTGTTTCATAGTGTTATTGTTCACTGATATATTCTTTTAATATTCATATCATAGGACTGGAAGCGTTGTGAGAGAAGACTTGAGAAAACACAAGGAGCAGAGGCACGAATTTTCAACCCTTGTGAGTATTAATTTGATAGCATTGCAGTATCTAATGAATCAACTTGTGTTCAGGTTTTCTCATGAGTAATTTTTCATATGCATAAATAGATGGAGATCTACCGCTACATCTTGCATGTTATGACGGTGTAGCGCCTCCACATATAATACGAGCTCTTATCGATGCTTATCCTGATTCAGTAAGGAAAGAAAACAAGCTAGGACGTGACCCTCTTGAATTGGCAGCCAAAAACTATAGGGTTGGAGGTCCCTATCGAAGTGAGGTATTGGCACTGCTAAGATGGCATCGTCCAGGAAATTCTCCAGACAACTCGACACAACAACAAAATGAAGAGCAGCTATTACCTGGGATATTTTCACATAATCCTCCTCAACAAATGTTCTCCGCTGCGGCATTGTGTGTTGTATGTATGGAGGAACCATCTACTGTTGCTATGATCCCTTGTGGTCATGTATGTTTGTGCATGAACTGTGTTCGTAACACAATGCAAAAAGGTAGATGTCCGGTCGATCGGTGTGAAGTATATGGTCTGTATCAGCTACAAGGTGATCAAGTAAAAATACACGAATCAATGTGCAATGATGCAGTGGACTGTAATAGAGACATCGGCGGAGTAGTTGCTACAAGTGAGATTATATGCTGACATTAATAAGAAATGGTTTTTGACTAAGAGAATGAAGAAGCATGTTCATCTGGTTTTGTCTTTGAGCTAACTGGAAACGATGCGTCTTATGCACATAAATTCTCGACAATTTTGGAATGTGTATATATTGTGGAAACAACATACTCTGGGCATTTTAAGGGAAGATGGGTCTCCCCTTTGCCTAGGTAGAATTTTGAACCTGTATAACAGAGGATAGTATGTAAGAATAATGACAAGTTTGGTTGCACTTTTGTTGATAGGTCGCCGACCCTTTGCTATGACAGCAAGTAGTTTATGATCAGTGGGGTCTATCTATAGGCAGAACAGATCTAATCTTCTACAAAGAAGCTTTCTGTAGGATACCGCTTCATATCTTTTCATTTATCCTAGAGGTACCTACATGAACAGTAGCTTAGTCAATACTAATGAGCACTCCTGCCTTGCAATATTAATTGAACAGTACAATATAATCACATTGTATAAATAATAATACTTAGAACGGCATCCCTGTTATTGTTGCAAAGAATGTATAGAAAAAGATAGGCTATACTGATAGCGAGCCATCAAATTAATTGTAACTTGTAATACCTGATGTACAAATAATAACATATCTCTTGGCAATGAATTCTAGATCTACTGCATACAACAATAGCATGAATAGTGAAGGGGTTTGCGCACCAAAAGAGTCTACACCAAAATCTCATCATAGCCGTTCCCTAAGCTCGCCGAGGATGATATTTCCTTCATTGCATGGGATTGTAAATACACATCCGTCTAACCATAAAGTTAAACATCATCAGAAGGGTAAATCGATAGACAATATATCTCCTACAGATGTTATTAAACCAGCTCCAGTTCTGCGTCATGCTAATTCATTAGATGGTTTGATGATACCAATGCCTAAACTATCAATTAATGATACTAACAAATCAAATGAAGAGTTTGTTGCACCAAAGATCTTAAATCAGAGAACGAATGATGTTCAAATAAGTAGTACTCCTCCGAGAGCAAGTGAACCTTTATTTCGTCATTCTATATCAGGTGCTTCGAACTTTGACAATGCAAAATCGTCATCAAGAAGTTTATCATCTACAAAGAGTAATATATCATATTATGGAGATGCAAGGAAACACAGAACACATTACTACCCAGCTTCTGTACCTACACCGATTAGTATTAAGAAGTCACCGTCGCCTTCGACTAAGCCGAAGAGGCTGACTCCTATTCTACGCAGAAGAACTTCATCTTTATCACCATCCACCAAGGTATTATCAACGAGTTGTATAGCTGCTGCACCAACACTAGCTTCTCCTGATATTATCAAGACACTACATTCTCATGATAATTATTTGCCTTTTGGTATACCTCGAGCGACAATGGATGGTGATAAAGAAGAAGGTATAGGAGAGTCAGAGTATGGATTAGAAAGGATACGAGACTGTCCAAAGCTAATACATCGGAGTAAGTGCAACAAGATCAAGAAGAGTCAGTCCGATTCTCTTGTATCTCAAAATGAAGAGGATCTCACCAGACCTCGGAGAAATTCAATCTCTACAGATAAATGTGTGTCAAGGCATGCATCTGTGGAAGCATTTCAACATAGGAAAAGATGTTCATTCGACCCCCATATAACTGTTTTTCAGTTTCCTTTATCAGAATATGAGAGTAAGGGGGGCGAGAAGTGGTTCACTGCGGATGAGCTTACAGAGTTTAAACAAGAAGCAATACAGAGAATTCGTCTCCGTAGTATGAAAGTGATACCAACTGGAACCGGCAGGGCTTTAGCAATATCTCCAACACAAAATGGTGCAAAGAAGAAAAAGAGTGGCAAAGCAACTGGCTCTGTCTTTTTCAATCATCCTGCACTTGGATGTGATGAAGAAGTGGACCCTTCTGAATCAATATCAAAAGAGTGGCAACTACATACTGACTTATCAAAAGAGATAAGAAACATTTTGGTTGTAGACCCGCATGAAATATTCCTTGCGCTTTTTACTAAGAGCTTGAATCATATAATACCTCATGCTTCTGGTAAGTACCTTCCTTATTATATGTATCAAATATGTTCTGTCGTATTAATTTTGGCCTACCTACTTTGCTTCTTGTTCAGTGGCTACTGCTAAATCTACAAAAGAAGCTCTAAGTAGAATTGAAGCAGCCAAGAGAGCCTTTCCTCCAACAGATAGAGGAGCCACATTAGGTTTTGATATCATCATAATTGAGGAAAGACTTAAACACCCTGCCCAACAGCTGGCCAGTGGTATTTATAAAAGTCATGACCAGCACAGTCAGACTGCAGGAGATGATTCTGCCCAACAATTTGATATGACATCAGGATCTTCATTGATTAGATATCTAACTAAAGGAGACAGTGCCAACTCAATGAGATTAACTTTGATTGTAGGTGTATCAGCGAATAAAACTGATCACACAAAACTGAAGCATGCTGGTGCTGATTGTGTCTGGGGGAAGCCTCCACCTAAAATGAATTCGACACTTAGGAATGATTTGCTCGAGTTACTGATTAAAAAGAGAAGATATATTGACAAATAAAATAGATAAAAAGTGAATCAAATACTCAATCAAACTACCAACGTGTGGGCACCAAAGAAATGAAGATGTAAATTCATTCAGAGATGGTCCTATACACTAATACTTTCACAGATCTGACCCAATCTAAGGCATGAGAACCGCCAACAAGTGGCCACAAAAGTGTGATGGAGGGCCCTACAATGGTGCTGATAGTGTCCATTGGCCTTTTATATACATATACATTAAGGAATTACCAATATATAAGAAGGAGAGTGGTTGTATAGCTGCACGTGTTGGTGATACATTGTCGGACAGCTGGTTCGATTTCGAAAATCTGACCCAATCTGAGGCATGAGAACCGCCAACAAGTGGCCACAAAAGTGTGATGGAGGGCCCTACAATGGTGCTGATAGTGTCCATTGGCCTTTTATATACATATACATTAAGGAATTACCAATATATAACAAGCACTGGCAGGAAAATAGAGCACAACAAGGGAGTGGTTGGCACCCAAACATCCGAATCGCTCAGCTGGATTTCCCTCGAAAAGTCGGGGTTCTCTCGTCTTCGAGGTGTAGCCGTCTTGTTATAACTCCACCATGAGTGATGCATATGCTACAGTAGACATTCCCAAGTCCTTACCTATACATGGGATGGCTTTGACAAGCACTGGCAGGAAAATAGAGCACAACAAGGTAGTGGTTGGCACCCAAACATCCGAATCGCTCAGCTGGATTTCCCTCGAATAGTCGGGGCCGGGGTTCTCTTGTCTTCGAGGTGTAGCCGTCTTGTTGTAACTCCACTTTCAATAAATTTGGAAAATCTTGATTTCCATTCAAGTTTTTCAACAAATTGGTGTGATTTTATTCCTAAATAGAGCACAACAAGGTAGTGGTTGGCACCCAAACATCCGAATCGCTCAGCTGGATTTCCCTCGAAAAGTCGGGGTTCTCTCGTCTTCGAGGTGTAGCCGTCTTGTTATAACTCCATCATGAGTGATGCATATGCTACAGTCGACATTCCCAAGTCCTTACCTATACATGGGATGGCTTTGACAAGCACTGACAGGAAAATAGAGCACAACAAGGGAGTGGTTGGCACCCAAACATCCGAATTGCTCAGCTGGATTTCCCTCGAAAAGTCGGGGTTCTCTCACCTTCGAGGTGTAGCCGTCTTGTTATAACTCCACCATGAGTGATGCATATGCTATAGTAGACATTCCCAAGTCCTTACCTATACATGGGATGGCTTTGATAAGCACTGGCAGGAAAATAGAGCACAACAAGGTAGTGGTACTTGGCACCCAAACATCCGAATCGCTCAGCTGGATTTCCCTCGAAAAGTCAGGGTTACTTCGCTCGTCTTCGAGGTGTAGCCGTCTT
>Ga0214481_100592_pt1 | contig 17897 bp, 18 predicted proteins | sample M1_20Mar14CPVII9_4_FD_165057 | JGI IMG/M metagenome (GOLD analysis project Ga0214481, IMG submission 165057) | Marine eukaryotic communities from Monterey Bay, California, United States - M1_20Mar14CPVII9sort6BwellG10 | ecosystem: Environmental > Aquatic > Marine > Unclassified | place: USA...
GGAAGGAGCGAGAGGATAGCCCCGGTATCATGCTAGATCTTTATCCTGCGGTACAAGTTAGGAGTAGGCCACTCCATCCAATGAACCATCGAGGCCTCCTCTCACAACACGGATAAACTCACAAGCCACTTCAGTTTATGCACATGCCATTCTTTCGATTGAATAATGAAGTGTCTTATATAACTTACTTCTAATACCAACAATTGTCTTTCTACTGAACTTGAACCCTAGTTTACGCCCCACTCTCATTTGAATACTTCTTTTTGAATACAACGATTGAGACGATCGACAAGGTCACTCTTCTTCCCACCCATGCGTTCACCTTGACCCTTCAGGAATTCCTTGAGCTTATCGTTCTTCAAATCAGCAATCTCATTATTCTTGTACATGTTAATCCATTCTTCACTGATTGGTTCCTTCTCAAACTTTGGCTTCGAAGCAGCAGGCGCCTTCCTCTTCACACCAGCCTTTTGGATAGGTAAGTCATCAGGTGGTAGACTAGTCTTGAAATCTTCAATCTCCTCGCTCGCATTGTCAAGCATCATCTGTACATCCTGCTTTGCCTCGTCTTCCGGCTTTAGTAGTGGCTTGCTTAGTGATACCGACTCCAAGTAGCCAAAGAAGTGTTGTAGGAAGGGATTCGCAGGAAGAGAATCCACAACATTATCAGCATGAAGGGTGGCCTTCGAGATCAAGGCTTTTGCGGCATCTACTGATTTACGGTCAGCAAATCCGATATCTTGTTTGGGCACTTCCCTCAAATCTTCTTTGAATGGAAGCTGCATAATGAAGAAGCTGCCAGACTCGTCATTCTTTGCAACTAATGCTACTAACTTTGACGATGCAGTTTTCCGCAAGAGCAGTTCACCGACCGCAAAGACGCCTTTCTTAATCATTGAATTTTTGAGATTGTAAAGTGCCTTGCCGGAACCTTGAACTCTAGCATCGTTGGAAAGTGCAAGGATAGTCCTTGACATCAAATTCGTCGTAGGGAGGAACTTCAATGGACGAAAACCGTGAATGACCATCCCCGTATCATCGAGGGAGTTGCTTACCTGCTTCATGGTTGCAATATTGGCTGGTTGAAGTGAAACTCTACCACAGAAGTCTGCAAAGTGATGAAGATCCTCCTTCCTAACTTCTTCACCAGTCTCTGTAACAATCCTCTTGGTTCTCCTCTTTGTTTCCCTGTTCTTCTCTTGATGAACTTGGACCTTCTGTGGCTTACTCCTAACTTGTACCGCAGGATAAAGATCTAGCATGATACCGGGGCTATCCTCTCGCTCCTTCCATCCTGGTAGATGTAAGGGAATGCTTGCATACCTTCTTCTCTTCTTTGCACCCATCTCAAATCGTTCAGCTATGATACTAGCGTCCACAACTCCAGTCTCTCCGTCTTTTAAATCAAAGTCATCCACACGCTTGTAGGGTGCTGTAAGATCATTGTAGAAAATGTCTTGATTGAAATCATCACCAACAATTTCCTCTCCAGACGACGCTTTCTTGGGAAGTGGCATTACATGAATAGAAATATTTGCTTCCTTAAAATCATTCTTGATCTGATTAGTGAATCTTGGCTTCATATCAGGATGACAGGGGTCGTCTTGATTAGTAAATATCCAAACAGCTTTGGAATCGGGTAATTCTTTACTCGAAGTGGTGGGGTTTCTAACACATCTTTAAATAGAGAGGTTCAGAAGTATGCGTTTAGATTTGGATTGGAGAATGATAGTCATTAAACATACACTCATTTAACAAAGAAACAAACTTACTTGGCATTGTCAAATACCTTAGATGCAGCAAGCAAACCACGAAATAGAGTACAATCGTTATCATCCTCATCCTCATCCTCATCTTCACCCATCTTTCCTTCCTTCTTTGGGGGTATAGAGAATTCTTTTTCTAAATCCCTTTGCTTCTGATTAGGTTGGTCAGGCGGTAAACACTTCTTCATGGAAAGTACCGAATCGATACCCGGAGGTGCCAATTCAATCAATTCATAGGTTGGTGGAAGTTCTTCTACCTCATCACTCTCATCTCCGCTACTGGCAGCATTACTTTTTGGAGTAGACGATCGTTTGTTCCGCATTGCTCTGTTTGGATCACATCCGTATAGTAGCTGACATACGAAATGAAATGAAATGAAAGCGTTAATTTTGTTTGATACAAAGTATAATACTATAAAAACAATACACATAAAATGCCAACACACTCACCACACCCACACCATCCCTTTTACCACCTTTAGTTTCAGCAATATCCTTTATCTTTGTCCTCAGAAACTGACTCGCCGCCGTAACTGCCACATCCATGGGTGATACAAGATTCGACTCCTCACCATCCTCTGATAAACATGGTACATACTTTTCAAACATTGTATGATTACAATCAAATAGTAGTAATAAATGTTCTGCACCATAATTAGCTTCTGAGGAGTTGTTATTGTTTTCATCTGAATCTCCTCCTCCTTCACCACCATCACCGAATAAATCATCATCGTCTACCGCCCATGCAGGCTATGTGTATATCATATATATTTGTATGTAATATATGAGTATAAAACAAACCAATCAACGGTATAATGTGATGGTAGGAGCAAGCAATTATGAGAATAGGAATGAAAAAAATGAACAATGATAATATGTTATTTGATATCTCCATATATACGCCAACGACAAACGATATGAATATTAATAAACTCACCTCTTCATAACCAAAGGCATCCATACTCTTCTCTAATCAATCAATACAAAGCTCGCTCTCATTTACTATATATAATGTGATGGTATGAGGCAACAGTTGTGTTATGTTATGAGAACAGCAACAATGAAAAAATGAATGATATAAGATTATCTCCATTACGCTACGGCCACCGACAAAATTTGATGCCCAATATAAATAACACATAAGAAACTCACCTCTTCGTAACCAAAGGCATCCTATCTCTTATCAAATCAATACGAGACGACTCTCGATTTCAGATCAGTAAGTAATCAGTTTTCATAATAAGAAAACTCTGTTTTGGATATGTACCATTTTCAGATTTCGTTTTCCACTCTCAACTCACTTTTTTGCTTGCAAAACCACACAGCATTCAGCATGGCAATCCTACGACCAATACTCCTACTATCCTCCATTGCATCTCTTGATGCATTTGTTACACCATCCCTTAATACTGCTTCATCGGTGGGCATCAATTCATGGCAGTCTCAACCACTAGTTTCTCCACTACACGCCGATGAATCTGGAAGTGCTGCTGAAGAACAAGATGATGGGTCTACAGAAGAAACAGCAGAAGATCATCTTCTAGCCTCGGAAGAAGAATCGGATATATTAAATTCACCTGCATTCTTAAAGCGTAAGGTAGAAGTGTTACAGTCTGATATTGGTGCATTGGAGAAGGAGATTGAGGAGGCTAATACTGTTTACTTGGCTGGTAAGGAGGAATGGGGGTCTAAATTTGATATGTTGGTTAAGGAGGTGAGTTTTATATGTATTGAATGGTGTTATTGCCAAGTTGATTTTTTATTGTTGCTCATCACATTATTGTTAACTGTTAAATATGTACACATAATATGAACTATATGTGCACATTATATTGTTTACAAACACTCCCACACATCATAATAATATAATAGTCACAAGGAATGCAAGAACGTTTATCCAAACAAGGAGCTCAGGGAGATGAAGCAGCCACAGTCGAAGTTGCAACAAAGATCTTAAATGTACTAGACAATTATGACCGTGCCTTCCAATCCATCGAGGCAACAACGAATGAAGAAGTTGAAATTGTTGATGCATACAAAAACACATATGATATGATATTATCATCATTTGCGGAATTAAATGTTACTAAAATTGAAACTGTCGGTGCTGAGTTTGATTTTGAAGTACATCAGGGTATGATGACAATGGCAAGTGATGAATATGAGGAGGGATATGTTTGTCAGGAATTTGCACCTGGTTGGAGGTGCGGTGAGACTTTGGTTAGACCTGCAATGGTTGCTGTGGCTGATTAATAGAGATTGTATTTGCTGTATGCGGGGATAAAGGTATGATTAAGGGAGAAGTTTTGGTAGAGCTAATAGTTTACTGATGTGCATACTGTTCAGTGAACTTTAGTTAGATCGAGACACGGTAGTTTAGCTGATAATGTTTAGAATACTCATTCCACTTAAAGTTCGCTTTGAGACGATCCTTTGTTATTGCTAGTTTTTGTAGGAAGAGATGACAGTGGGGATCCCTTCTTTAGTGGAACACCAGGAGAAGCAGTCTGGCGGCGCTTAACCGTTGATCGAAACTCAACAACTTTTGGGTTTTGACTCACTTCATCAAAAAGTTGTTTGTAACCATCATGTAACTCAATAAAGGAAAGTGCTGGTCTGGAATATGCCCAATAATGTACACCTTCAAGTGCAGATAGTACCAGTAAGCAGAAGATTACAATCTTTCCAAGCAATCCAAATATAATATTGACAGAGGGCTCAGATTTCTCGATACCACTTGGCTTATCAGTCTCATCTTTTACTTCAGCCACTGGTTCCTCTTTATCGACAACTTCGTCTTTTTTCTCTTCGGTAGCAGCACTTCTCTTACCAAGTCTCACTTCATTTTCAACATTCTCAGCTTCCATTACAATATAAGGAATTTCCTTTTCAATCAACTTATCTAAACTATCTATCAATGCTTTATCAATTGGAGGGAATACGCTAAAATCGGGAAAGTTCTTCAAATAGTTGACAAACTCTACTGAGTTTGGCATATCACCCTTGGATAGATCAAACTCAACTCGCACATTATCCATGATTACATCCAGGTCGTTCAATATTTGTTCACGAGATTTCTTCTTTCCAAAGAATCTTGGTGTCATCTTAGATAGTGTACCAAGGATACAAACATGAACCTTTACTAATCTGATTCTGTTGACCATTTGATTTACCTTCCTCTCTGCAGCACATCTGGGTAGATCGACAAGTTCTCTCACAAGCAACTTTTCATCTTTTGTAAACATTCGCTCAAAGTCATCGTTCACCAACTGACCGTTCCAATAACTTCCTGTGTATACTCGTACCACTTCTGGACTATCAAATATCTTACCCATACTCCACATTAACGAGCCATATACTCGTACCAATTGCTCACGTGTGACACAATCTGCTTTGTTCAGTACACATCGAATCTTATCTGAATTGTGTAGACTGATAGTATCAATTACTGACTTGAACTCATCACTAATATCAAGTTTGTGTGCATCAAAGAGTAGTAGGATGAGATCAGACCTATCTGCGAACCACTTTGCGACTTGTCCAAAGTCATATGTACGATTGATGCGCTGTTTCTCTCCCGAAAGTACACCCGGCGTATCAATAAACGTTAGTCTTTTGAGTAATGGTGAACTACTTGAACTTCCAACAAAGTGATTCAAGAATGCCGAGCCAAATTGTGATAATGACGAAAACGGAAGTTTAGGAGTCACAGTCAGTGTGTTCCCTTTCATGAGTCGACCAGATACACGAATATCATCCGTGACGGTATCAGTAGCAGTTGAATCATTATCATTCCTCTTCTTGTGAAATCCAGACGTGTTTGTCAAGTCATTACTACTATTACTTTTCTTATCTGCTCCATCATGGAATAAGGCCATGAACTTATCCGTCGTCGGCTCTGGACCAATATGCATCCCAGGGAAGTCTTCACCAAGTAAATGATTTAGAAATGTTGTCTATAAAGATATAAGTAAGTGTCAGTTTTGCACACAAAAGCATACACAAGATATGCACACATATCATACACAACACACAAACACTTACTTTACCAGTAGAATACTGACCAATCAACAATACCATAGGAGTGGCATCAAATTCACTATCCTTAATCTCACCATCAGTTGGTAAACAGAAATTAAAGTGTAGATGATATGACTTCTCGGCGTCGACAACATGGCCTTTGTATAGTTCTTTTAATTGTTTGACGATATAGGCTGAGGATGCATCGTCGGCTGCAGTCAATTCCTCATCATCTTGTGATAATGTAGGTTGCAAATCACCGTGTTGGGAGTGTCCAAGATGGGAAACATCATCTGCACTGTTGATTTCTTCACTGACAACATTTGATACCACACCTCTGCCATCCTCCGTTGCCGATGATGCTGTTGATTGCATTGACATATCTGGTATATCTTCTTCGAGTGGCACCGGCATACTATTTAGTTACTGAACCCTCTCTTATCCGCACTATCGGCGAGCGATTTATGTTGCAGAAAAATCTCCCCTGGTGTCTAGAGTATATTACCGAGGGAGAATAGCCTTCTAACTTCTGTCCGACTATTAGAGCCCACACATCACACAGGCCACAAACTACAAACACCACTTCATACCGACGGCATTACTCATACTACACAAAGAGAAGGCCCATTGCATTGAACTATTGTTACATATTAGTATCATTATTAGAGGGGGTCGCCCGTGGAATCGATACAAATAAATATTTAGAAGCTGTACACAACTTGTGCTCGATAATTGCAACACCAAGCTACACGTACTACGGACTCTCCACATACCTCCTTCAGTTGTTACTACAGTGTAAACAACTTGTGTAAACACTTTGATCAATTGCAGTTTATAAATAATACCAAAGAACATACAGACAAACACAATGGCACGAGGAAATCAACGAGAGATATCTAGAGAGAAGAATCTAAAGAAACTGGCAGCCAAGTCTGGCGGTAGTCAACGAGAGGGGAGTGTGCATGACCGGAACAGTAGTGATAAGGATGCATTACTAGCCAAAGTGGCAGCTAAGAAGGCTGCCAAAGAAGCTGCAGAGGCGGCTGGTCCTGCTCAACAAGTAGTTAAACCCAAAAAGAAGAAGAAGGAAGCGGAAGGATTAGATGATTTATTATCAGCTGGATTATCGGGAAATAAAAAGAAAGGGGGAAAGAAGTAAGTGATGAATACTTAATAGTCATATGCATTGGTTGCAAGATAGATGCTAAGGAATGAATGGAATTAAATGAGAGGGTAACATCGGTATTTTAAAGCTAAATGCAGTTCATTTGAACAGAGATGTTAACTAGACACAAGTAATATACTGATATATATGCATAATACAATCAATATTGCAATCACACAATATCACAACAGCACTCGGATTGCTTAGTTTAGTAATCACCATCATCTTCTCCACATACTTCTCCAAAGCACATTACAGGGCATCCTTCCTCTTCCTCCTCATTTTCCTTCTTCTCTTCAATATATGCTTCCCTTTTCTTCTCCTCGTTCTCCCAACTAGTTCGATGTCTAATGTACCAAGACAATCGCTCTTCACTTACATCATGACCTCCTTCTTCCTTTTCATATAATTCCTTTACCATTGCGATTGCTTTCTCACATTCCTCCATTGTAAATGCTCCAATAATCGCATCTCGTATTTCCGAATGTGCTTGCAAATCGGCATGTAAAAATCTATGCAAATGTGCTCTGATACATTTATATCCACTACCCTGACCGCCATCATTTGGCATGTACTGTTTACATAGTTCTAAATAATCTTGAGCCATTTGCAATCGTGATGGACCAATGCGTTTATAGTTTGTAGATTCAACATTTGTTTCAGTAAAGGGCATTGGTGGATATTCCAATATCGCCTCCGATGACATTATACCGTCTGCACCGGTTACCTGTAAACATTCTCGAACATCATCCATGTTGGAGATACTACCATTGGCTATAACTGGTACTCGATGACCAACAAGGTCAACTACTTGTCGAATATGTTCCCAATTTGCTGCACCAGTCTTTCGTTGACGTTCCTCTCTTGTCCGGCCGTGGATTGTTAACATTGCAGCTCCTGCATCGACCAATCTTTCATACAATACTAATGAATCTTCAATACCACTGGGAAGTACACGCAACTTGACAGTCACAGGACAACTCAAATTAGCAGTCAAATGCTTAACAATGTTAACAATCCGATCACCACCCTCTTCTTCCATTAAGTATGCCCCGTATCTACCCCGTTTGGCAATTTGTTGTGGACATCCACAATTAATATCAACTGCATCCACTTGATGTTCCACTACCTTCATTGCCTTTAATAGTATATCCTTATCATGACCACAGAATTGTGCAATTAATGGTCTATCCTCGGGTGGCATACCGAGATTTTCTTTCCAGAATTTACGTCGATATCCTGGCTTTTCTGTAAACATCTTTGCATGTATCATGGGCGTGAAGCATAGATTTGTATTGTATCTTCTTGTTAGTAGTCGGTATGGTAGATCTGATGCATCAACCATTGGCGCTGATACTAATGCAGTTGTTTTTAAATTTGGTGACATATTTGGATGATTATGTTCATACTTTTCAAGTAGATTGCGGAGCCAATCTCTTTCAAATTTGCAAGTGTTGTTAGATTCTGAAGTTGTCATGATTATTTATTGTACAATAAGTAATAGTATAGTTCTTCCGCCGCTCCCCTTTAGTTTTATTAGATGTAAGCTAGTTGATATTCTTATATGATATAATGTTTGGTATCCTAAATCCTTATGAAAACCTACTTCTCTTTCAGCTCTCAAAATGAACAACCAATGCAATAATGCAGTTATATGTTTGTTATGTTATATATCCACAACTATCTCCATCCATACCTGCGTTGAGCATCGAGAATTGTTCTTTACTAGAGAAATTGTGTGGTTTTGCGCTGATGGTATCTTCACCTACTCACACTCTCATAAAGTGAAGACTGCATCATCGGAGATTTCGGATAATAAAATAAGGCCAGTGGTCGGTAAGGTGATTATATGCCGGTATACACCCAAGGCACTCAATAGATTAATTTTTATATCGCTCTTTCGATTGGCGGCACTTTTATGATATCAATCTAGATATTTAGTTCGTCAGAGGGCTGAAAGTATAAGAAGAGACAAAGTTGCTGCTTCCAACTACAATACATAATATCATACCATTATATAAAATGGTAGCACCAAAGGAAGAGGCATCTACAACATGGGTAGATCGAATGCATATGGTACCTCTGAATAATAGTCAGTCACCTACGACGAGCAAAGTAGTAGATACATCATCAACAACAAACAAAGAATGTGAATTTAACATTATTTCTTTCAACATATTAGCCGAGGGATATCTCACGCCACGGTCACATCCGGGCTTACCGGAAAGTTATGCCAATGTTGCTTTTGATATTAATAAACGTCGAAAGTTGTTGTTGGATACATTAGAACGATTCTGTTGCAAATCTGATACCAAGATGGATATAATTGCATTGCAGGAATTAGACCTACTAAATGACGACGATGGAATCTTACCCGCATTTGAACAATGGGGATATAAAGTAGTTAGAACAAACAGCAAACAAAGAAAAGATTGTTGTGCAATTGCATTCGACAAGAGCAAATTCACATTAAAAAAGCATGAGATAATACAGTTTGACGATCTGGCCACATTGGAAAACATTGATGGTAACTTCTATTGTATTGATAACAATACAAACAACAAACAAGAGGATATCACAACATCAAACAAACGATCCAACCAATCAAAACAGCAACAGCAACAACCAGAACTAACCGGAATGGTACGATCATTCCTCCGACGGAATTGTGCAGTCCTTGCCCATCTCAAATGTAAAGAAACGAATCAATCACTCATTGTAACATCGGTGCACTTATATTGGAATCCAAGTCATGAATATGTCAAGATGTGTCAAGCAAAGTATCTTCTTGACAGAGTGGCCGCGTTTGCAACATCAACAGAAGAGCAGACTAAAGACAACACAACACAACAAAGGATACCCACTTGCATCTGTGGTGATATGAATTCAAAGCCAGGGAGTATTGTACATCAATTATTTGTCAAATCACATGTTGATGCACGAACTGTGGCACCATGGCGTTACTTTTGGGATAAAGACAATGAAGTGATGTATACCGAAGATGATGACGAGCAGAAGAAACTAGAAGAAAAAGATACCGGTAGTGATATATCAGATTTATACAATCGTCTTCATAAGAAGAAGTCGAAAGTGGGTGGATATATGATGAATGGTTTCGATGCAGAATTTACCATGTACTGTGGTGTTATAGATAATACATGCAATAATGTACAGCAGAGCACGGAGAGTAAGAGCGATGTTGTACAACAGAGCACAGAAAATAACAGTGACATAGAAAGTGGAATATCCTTGGATGTATCCAAGGGCATATCTAACATCAAGATTGAAGAAAACGGAACACCTGACAAAACAAGTGATGATATAATTGGCAACTTTGATGATCTGAAAGCGAACCTCGAAAGGCGGAGATTACAGAATCATAAAACGCCACAAGATTATGATCATTCAACAACCCAACCAATGTCAGTCAAGTATGTACTTGACTACACATTGAATCGATTTACAAGATGGCTAAGAATCCTTGGTGTTGATGCCACTCTAGAAACATTGGAAGAAGAAAAGGAAAGGACAAGTGGTGGAAGAATAGCTTTATTTGATAACTGCAAAGAAGAACAACGAACACTCATCACAACATCAAAGAATCTTCTTTTAAGGAAAGACTGCCCTCCTGGAGCGTACTTGATTGATCCCAAATCTACTTCTCATTTAGAGAAAGCTCTAACTCTTCTTCTTAGAACTCATGGTGTTGAGTTATCACCACGCACCTTCCTTACTCGTTGTGTTGTATGCAATGGACACATCAAACGGTTGTACTCAGATGAAGAAAAGGTAGCTGTATTTGTAGAACAAGGTGGTCCTAGACGTTCAATAGAAGCAGTGAAAGAGAACACAGAGGTCTTTCGATGCGACACTTGTGGCCAGGGATATTGGTGGGATGATGCACCATCTAGTTCAGGCTCACGGGTCTTCAGTCAAGCTACAAAGCTATTTCGACTTTGTCTACAAGCTGGTGTTGGTCTGAAGGATGAAGATGTAAGTGATGAAAAGAAGAGAAAGGCTGCAATGGGAGCTTTTTCTTTTGTTGATGTTGCAAAAGAGAGACAGAATGAGGATTCTATATTGAATAACAACAATGAGCTTGTAGTGGTTGAGTGGCTAAGAGAGAAACAGCTTAACAATCCTTTCATCTTGAGAAGCGCATATGCAAAAATAGGAGCCGTCAATGGAGAAAGTCTACCATTTACCAATGTAACAAAGGAGTTTGTTGGTGGATTGGACTACATCTTCTTTGAGCCTTCAAACTTTGAACAAGTGTGCAAGCTTAATGTACCAACATCATTCAGACAAATGAATTCCAGTGGAGCGAATCAAGGACATTTGATCCCTTCAGATATCTGGCCGAGTGATCACATTGCAGTTGGAGCTCGTTTGAGACTGAGAAACAATGAGAGTGGCAACAAGAAGACAGTCCCTGCCAACTCGTCATCTACTGATACCAATAATGCTACCAGTAAAACATCCTTGCCTCCAACTCATGACCCAAAATGTGGATGTGGTTGTGTACCTAATATACTTTCTCTCTTTGAAATGGCGGAATTAAGGAAGAAGAGACGAGAGGAGTTGAAAGCGGCCAAGGAAAAAGCAAAGCAGAAGAAAGCAGCCTTAATGCAATCTTACTAACTGCCTGTAAAGATAACATCCTTTTGCACAAACATATGACGATTCTTTACACTTACTCACTAGATATAAGATTATATACATGGTCTACCCTATAAGGTAGATAGTTTTGCTCAGCAAGTAAACCTCCTACAATTCATCCTCGACTTCCTGGTCAGTACACTTCTACATGCCACTGACCATTCTTCTTCAACTCAGCCAGTCTGTCCTTCCAAACCACACCATTTTGTTGTGCCACTTCTTCCATGGTATCCAAAATTGATGGCATCATACCCTTCAATCCACAAAAGTAAACAACTGCACCAGCATCCAATCGATCAAAGAATTCCTTCCCATTCTGAGCAATAACATGTTGAACATAAAGCTTCCCGCCATCAATTGTATTTGTCATTTCACGAGAGATGGCATAATCAATCTTCAACTGTCCAGGATTTGCATTGCGCTGCATACAATCAAATTCTTCCTTGTATAGTAATCCACCACTCACGGGTACTCCCAGTACCAACCAAGCACTTCCTCCAAACATATGCCGAGCTAATGTATTCTCCATGAACAATCGATGTAAGAAACCTCTGAAGGGAGCAATACCCGTACCAGTTGCAATCATGATGATATCTTTCGTGGGATCTTTGGGAAGTAACATAGTTTTGCCTACAGGGCCGGCGACACTAATCTCATCTCCTGGTTGGACATTACATAAGAAGTTGGAACAAACACCCGCCTTTGATGGATCAACTACACCAGTAATCGGGTCGAAATACTCGGCACGACGAACACATAAGCTAATAGTGTTACCATCTAGTATATCTCCATATCGTGTTGATGCAATGGAGTACAAACGAGGTTTATTCTTTCTACCAGATTTCTCATCCACGCCTGGCGGAATAACACTTAGAGATTGTCCTTTTAGGAAGGAGAGATAGAGATTGCAAATGATATGGGGTTAGTAGGTATGTTCTCTCTGAAATCATAACATATCTCATAAATATATCTTACCTTCGACATAATGGAAGCCATCGGGTAATTTCATTATCACATGTTCAATATCACCCGGAGCATCATCAGTAATGAGCTTGGTACGTCCCAATACAGTGGCAGTAACAGGTGCCTGTGGCTTGGCAAAGTTTAATGGCAAATCACCATTAGAATCTAAATGTTCTAAGAAGTGTTGAGCATCTTTAACTTCTGCACCAGTGGGAGGCAAATCAATAATAGTTTGTGGCGGAGCCAATGTAAATGATGAACCACTTGATATACGATCCATTAAATCATTAGTTCCTTGGAGTTTACCCTGTTCATTGGGATCGTATAGACAGAAATCACCTGGTGTTTTGACTGATACTCCTGCTCCGGCCTTTTTGATCTTTTCTTTGTTTATACTAAATGCATTGACTGTAGAGGTTGAAGAAAGTGATATAACTACTGCAATTGCAGCACTACTAATATAGAAGAGTCTCATAGTTTAATTGGTATTATATAATGTTTGTGATGTTTATGTTGTGATGCATTGAAATTCATTGGAATCTGGAATTACAGATGGCAGGATACCAAGGATACCTCAAAGAGCAGAGGATAAGAGCCTAAGATAAGCAATTGCTGCTTTCTCCTGCCGTCTACAACATTGCAAGAGCGCTCTTTCTCTCAGTTTCTACTCATTCATATATCTGCTTAATTATATTGTATTATAGTGTTATAAAAGGCAGATGATGAAGAATTAAGTAAAAGGGTATCCTCTCACAACAGATAGATGTGATTTGGGGATAGAAGACGACCAGCATTTACTTTTCCATATGTATCTAGAATTCAGTGAACTTATCAGAATACTTGCAAAGGAAGCAGTGTGGGCCGGGGTCAGTTGTGAGATTGTATCTAGGTGGAAGTGAAAAGTGCGGAAGGATACCTCTGTTGAAAAAACAACTTATGCTTTGAGTCAAAGTGTCTAATACCCATGCAATATCTTATAAACAGCTATTGTTTCAAAGCATTGAAGTGTATATATTATACAAGTACCAGTCAAGAAGAGAGCGATCAGGAAAGTCACCCCAATTGTAAACTACTGCTGCCATGCCAAAGATACCAGGTACATGACTCAAAGTGTCACAACGGGCTAGTGTATCTTTCCCCTACCCTATGCTATTATGCTTGAGTGAGAAGAAGCGTGAACAACATGATGGGGATATGATTTTCATGTGAAGAAGAGAGCTTGGTTATAGATAACACATACCATTGAATAGAACAATAATAATCATGGGTTTGACGAGCACCAATAGAAAGATATGTGATGATCCTTGGCGTGTGTCATTAAGCCGACGAGCATCTACTCTTCATCATTTATCCCACATCAATAAAAGTAGCAATAATAATAACAATAACTATCATAATCGATTTGATGGTAGAACGCTCATCCAATCAACTAAAGAATATTATGCACAGAGGAATCATGATACAATACGAGAGGAACCTCCCGGTGATACATATGCAGATTTCCTTGTATTCTTATCGATATCAGCAGAAGTTGATACCATACCGACAGAAATCGTCATACATAAGGAAGATGATGTTGATGATGTGACTAGAAGAAGAACGTCTCTGTCATGCCAATCTTCAACAATAGACACGGATTGGAATATGAACACTAGATTACCAACCGGTTATGTTTGGATATGAGAGTTAAGAATAAGTGAAGATAAACAGCTAGATGATAAACCAAGTACATACTATCGATTAAGATAAGATTCTCTTGCTCCATCCAGATATCATCTATTCGGCCATTCCACTCCGGGCATAACTCCCTCTTTGAAATCTTTCATTCTCTTTAGGGATCTGTTGTTGAGGAGATGTAGATGATTCAGGTGTGTTAGTAGTCTCTACAGGAGGAGAAGGTGTAGATTCAGCCTGCGGCTTACCAAAACTAGCGCCTCCTTGAATTCTGTCCATTATACTTGCTGGCTCTGCAGTTTTAGGCGATGCAGCACTGAATGAAGCACCACTCTTCACCCGGTTCATGAGATCATTTGTCCCTTGTAACTTTCCATCAACATTTGGATCGTAGATTTGAAGATCACCCTCTGCAAATGCTGTAATTCCTTGTCCTGCCTTCTTAATTCGATCTTTATCTTCGACAGACATTGACATTTTTGGTGGAGGTTCTAGAATGTGACTTGGTGTAGACCTGGCAATGCTAAGTTCCTCTTCATCCATATCAGCATTAATGCTAGCAAAAAGTGGAGTACTCAAGTAACGTTCGCCCGTGTCGGGCAACATTGCCACTAGTACACTTCCTTCAGGTGCCTTCTTCGCTGTCTCAATGGCCGCCCACATCGTGGCTCCTCCGCTAATCCCAGTGAGTATTCCTTGTGTTCGAGCAAGTGTTTGTGACATACCGACGGCTGCTCCATCGGGAATCTCCACCATCTCATCCTGCAGTCCGAGACCGGTTTCAAGCACATATGGTATGAAATCGGGAGTCCAGCCTTGCACGGGATGAGCAGAAAATGCTGGATGACTATCTGCTGGACTACCATCAGCATTACGTTTAGTACCAATTCCAGAACCCACGAGATTGGCCGCACTAGGTTCAGCTAAGATGATTTTAGTACCAGGAATCTTCTCTTTGATGTATTTGGCTGTGCCGTGGAAGGTTCCGCCTGTACCATAACCCGTTACCCAATAGTCGAGCTTTCCATTCAAATCGTTGTAAATCTCTGGCCCCTGTTGTTAAAGAAGAAATACATGATTGATTAGTATAACTCCTGTAACCATAACCATATCATATTATATCAACAGATATATTATCATAATCTACTCACAGTAGTCTCATAATGAAATTTCCAATTGGCATCCGTCTCAAATTGATGACATAGGAACCAACCATGCTTCTCGGCTAATTCTTTAGCTTTCTCAACCATTCCAGTTCCTTTTCCTGCTTTTGGTGTGACAATAACTTTGGCACCAAGCATTCTCATGAGTTTACGACGCTCGACACTAAATGGTTCAGCCATTGTAATAACACAGGGATATCCTCTTTGTGCACACATCATTGCAATAGCTGCCAATATCACAATGTGAGTATAAATACTAATAAAACAAATACAAAGTCACCATATTGACGTACCAATACCAGTATTACCGGAAGTTGCCTCAACTAATGTTTGTCCGGGTTTTAAACTCCCATCTTTCTCAGCTGCTTCAATAATTGCTAATGCTAGCCGATCTTTTACACTTGATAATGGATTGAAGTATTCACATTTTGCGTATATTGTTCTACCAGGTGGACATAGTGCATCAGATATCTTAACCAGTGGTGTATTACCAACCGCTATTGTTTGAGTAGGTATTGCATGCAAATTATTACAAAGATATCATTAGTCATTTTTAAGTTTGATATGATGCATCAAGAGTATAAAACAAAAGATACAATACAAGATATCATCGAGTATGATATATACTACAGGTGAACATCATGACATAAACTTACCCTCGCTTATATTTTCAAGGGGACTACCATATCCAGAACCTCTTGCATTAACATTCAAAGATGTTAACTGATGGTTTGATGTTGTTACTTGATGGCTTAACTTTGATGTTGGTGAAATAAAAGCTGATGTGATACTACTTCCATTGGAAATAGCCACGGCACCGAGTAATGATATAAACTTCATTATTAATAATATATTACTGCAAACCGAGTTTGTTTAGCCTTGACGAGTTCAGCAATGAATGTACCTAAGCCTCAAAATGTGTACTTTTCAGATTTTGGAGTTCACAGGACCACCGACCGTTGAAGATGAGAGGCACTGGTTACAAGTATTGTTTGCTTCTGCGCTTCTATGTATAATTGGTGGAAGATACAATAACCATACTCAATAGTTTACGGTATATCAATGTGTTATCTTACCAAGGATACAAAATAGGTAGACAGTAGGCAGGAATCTGTATACAGTACACATATATATGAAACATCCATCTATTACCGATTAAAACTCAAGTATATTCTACTCCTTCTTTTATGAAGAGGGAAGACAACCAAAGAAGTGATATATTTCATCCTTCATATCCAATGCTGCTACCTCATACTGACAATAACTGCAATGAACCGAATAATACAACTCGCCATTCTCTTGCTTAGTTGTTGTGTTTGTTTGCTGTTCCGAAGAGGTATCATGTGGGATTTTATTTGGACTTTCACTATCACCATCTTGCATTGCTGTATCATTCTCTAACCCTGAAGCGCCCCCAGACGAAGCAGCTAATTTAAGTTCACCAACTTGCTCATCATAAACAATCTTTTTATTCCAATCTACACCAATGTTCATAACGAACATTGCTCTAAACTGCCCGGCATACTTCTCATGCTGCTGGCAGTCCATGCAAACAATATTGAAACATCGTGGACAGGATAGTATTGCATCCGAAGTACGTGGTTTAAGTAGAAGTGCTTGTTGTAGTTGTGGGTTGGAAGATGGATCTTGTAGTTTGTTGTCGTTTGCTGATGTACTATCCTCTTCACTATGATCTTTCTTGTCATCTTCCATCTGCATATCTTGTTCTCCTGATGCTCTCATCTTCTTTGCAATAGGCACATCACTTGTATCATTATCTGTTTGCTTCTCTGTATTTTCTAATGTAGTATCATCACCTACTTCCTTTTGTTTCCTTTGTAAATATACCGTCTTCTCTTGACCACTTCGTAAATTTTTATATACCCATGCCTCATCTTCATCATCTAAATTATTATCATACAAATCACCTGGTCCAGCAGCATCCTCCTTCATCAACTCTGCATCTGAATCATCATCGTCATCTTCTTCATTAATCTTATTCATTTGCAAATTATGATTTCGTGTATGTCGAGTTGATAACCAATTATCAATATCTCCTTCATCTCCCGATGACATTATACTATGTGATGCATCAGTTTCTGATACTATCGTGGCAGCGTCCATTGCTAGTTGATCTACTGGAATAATATCTTCTTCGTCCATCATCTTATTGTAGTTTAGTTCGTATTATATACCTATGTATATTATATTCTACTATTAGTATGTAGAGTTATGTTGTGTGGTATCTTTCAATATTGTTGGCCCTTAAAATACTATACGCCAATGAAAAGGTTTATTAAGAGAAGACTGCAATGGTAGTAATATGATCAAATATATACCTATGGTAATTACATTCTGGTTGTGGAAATGTGCACACATAGGATACCAAGAAAGTATTTCTCCCATACGAGAAAGACAGCGGTATCTTCAGCGATAACTTGGATAACTTTCATGCCGACTTAGTGGCGGCAATGTGCGTTGAGACGA
>Ga0214481_100593_pt1 | contig 17892 bp, 14 predicted proteins | sample M1_20Mar14CPVII9_4_FD_165057 | JGI IMG/M metagenome (GOLD analysis project Ga0214481, IMG submission 165057) | Marine eukaryotic communities from Monterey Bay, California, United States - M1_20Mar14CPVII9sort6BwellG10 | ecosystem: Environmental > Aquatic > Marine > Unclassified | place: USA...
AAGAGTCTCCTGACCCAGTGCCAAGAAGGCTTCGTCGGTTGGGGCTGTAAAGTGTATAATGATATGGTGTGAGTGAGATAGTGTGAGTAGACATATGATGTGAACATAATATGGTACAACAGAAAGTGTACGAATCTCAAACCCAACATAAATAAACAAGTTGTACAGCTACTCACCAAATACCGTGCTTACAATATCAGGATCAGATAGAGTTGCACTCAAACCAGCAATCTCAACTAAGTTAATCAATGTATTGAAATCATCTGCATTTCCTGCCACATCAACAATCGTTCCTGTATCTCCCGGGCACGCCTGACCATTGATTGATAGAACTTGAAGAAACATTAACATTAACATCTTTTGCAGTAGACCCATCATGTTATTGATGATTGGTTTTGTCTTCATGATTATATAACTGTTTGATAAATGTGATAAATGTATCGATATCTCTTGCCCTTGCCCGTATCAATATTATAATATTATATGCACAGCTTAGTTATTGATTTGATATACCTATTATTGATAATCTCTATTACTATTCAAACAATGCAAATATATTATGTTTGTCTATATGACAACGTGTGTCGGCAGTAGAATATTAAATGGTGTTCTTTGATACGACTATAACCTATCTCTTTGCAATTGCAATACAAAGAGTCTATTATTGTGCCCTATTCCGCCCCTATTGCAATATTATCCCTTCTTGCTAGCTTGATACGAACGACATGATGTGTTGTCCAATTGTGATGACGCAATAACTAAGCAATAATTTCAAGGCGAAGCCGCGGTCAATTTGATTTCTATTGATATTGGCATGTTGATGGATGCGAATAAGCGCGTGTCTACAACGGTTAATGGAGGGAATAAAAAATCAACAAAGAAGCCCAAAATATACAACATGACTGCCTAACTTTTATCGAGGGCTCCTCTTTCTATTTAGAACGACGCTTGTGTATGGAGCCGTCATAGAGAGGTGGTGGTAATAGTATAAGCAGAGTCAAGTAATATAGATAGATATGAGCATGAGCATATGATATGATCATCTAAATATCATTGCAATAAAAACTTAACAATCGAATCGCACATAGAATCCTATCTGAAATCAAAACATATATCTTTAGCATCGATATAGAACATTAGTTAATGCTTGAAACGATGGGTCTACCTAGATCAAGAAGTAGTGGTCGTCCGCAACAACAGCAACAACAACAGCTCTCAAAGAATAAATTAATCTCGCCAGATAAAACAATAGGATCAACACCTCCCAATTCTCCACCAAACTTTGAAGATTTTAATAACAATGTCTTTTCTAATGAAGTAGAAGGAGAGGATAGATTGGCACCACTTCGCGCAGTGGCACCCGCAGCCCATCCCATTAATCAGAGTGGTATTACCACAGCATCGAAAATGTCAGGCCTAGAAACACAAAACTATTCCAATAGACCAGCAGTACATAATAATTCGAATATAATCTCACCAAACTCTTCACCCACTAAACAACAACTAAACACCTCATCAAATAATCAAAGAGGAAGTACACCACTTAGAGTAGATAAAATATTATGCCGTGCACCCTCACATGAATCAAATATATCCGACTTATCTGCTAGTTTAAGCCCTATTGGTCCTCGTGGTCATCTATCCTCTCCTCCCAACAACAACAGTAATAAGCAGCAACAGACAGTATCAAAATACAATGGGAATATAGTAACCGAATTATTAAATGAATGTGGTGTGTTAGACAATGTGAATGATATATTAAATGAGGCGGGTTTTCATGGTTTGGATGGTAGTGAAGTTCCTCCCCCTCCACCTCCGCCACCTCAAGATAGTGCGGCCAAGGGGGACAGTGGTAATAAAGAGGAGAAGAAGTACCGGTATGAAAAACCGGCTGTTTGGGGTGTGGCACCTGATGATGATGACACATACATGGATTCACCTCAAGCTGCTAAGAAGGGAGGATTAAGGCCAAGTGTAACACAAGAGGATTCAGTAGAATATGATAATGTTGAATTGGTATTAGATGAGAGTACATTAAATCCATCTTCGTTTGATGCTAATAACAAGGGGAAGCGTCCACCAACGCCTACTTCTGGACTAAAGAAGTTCATGGGTGGTAGTTCCTCATCACGTAATAAGTCTACCACTACCAATAAAGACTCAGGTGGCGGTGGTGGTGGTGGTGGGATACTAAAAAAGCTCAAGAAGTCAAACGCACCAAGTACACAAATATCACCAAGTGATAGTAAAAGTGATGGACGATCCACACCCGGTGTAAATGTAATTGAATCAAATAAGAATGTAGATCCAAGAATATCACATGTTTATGATGTTACCGAATTTGAGAATGATAATTTAGCACCCCATGTTAGTGGCGAGGGTGATCAAGGCAGTGGAGAGAAGGGAGGGGAAGGGATTAAAAAGAAGGGTAGCTTTGGCAATTTAATTAAAAAGAATAGTCGTAGTAAGGGATCTAATAAGAGTGATCCGTTTGATGGTATGTATTGTCAACCAGTTGGTGGTGCGGAATTGGCCACCAAAGATCGATCGGGATTGTCAGCTACACCATCGGGTGAAGTTGAGATTAACTCCGCACCTGTATTAAAATCCGAGAATACTGATGATAAGGGTAAGAAACAGCAGCCCAAGACACCTAAACGATCCTTCTTCAAGAAGAATAAATCTCATAATGAGGTAGTACAGAATATGGGTCATGTGAATGTTAATGGTGAAGATCAGTCTAAGATATCATCATTGGCCATGGGTTCACCAAGTCGTGCACGGTTTAGTAACAAGAGCATCAAATCGAGTCTTGGTGATAAGTTGGATCGATTAGATGAAAGTACCGCCACTTCCAACAAGAAGAAGAAGAATAAATTGATTGGTATGAATTTACCACCAACACCTGTCGGCGCATCAGCTCTAACTTCAGAACAACTTACACAAGCAAAGTATTGGAATGCAACATTAGATAAATTATCGAATAAGATATATTATTATCATCGTGTTACCAAGGAGGTTACTTGGGTTAAACCATTGGGGTATGATGAGGTTAATAACACTACTACTACTGAGAATGGGAATATTGAGAGAAGTCGTACCATGCCCACTAGTAATGTCGGCGGCGGTAATAAGGGAGATACTAATAAGGAGAAGGAGAATGCAGTCAATACTACCACAGCAGTAGCGGAGAATAAGGCTCCTACCACACCCAGTAGAAAGAAGATTGGTTTAGGCAGTATGCTATCCAAGAAAAATAAGTCCAAGGTTGATCAAGACAGTAAACAAATTAGCACCGCCAAGTCAGAAACTGCACTCGCGGCAGTAGTTGAAAGTACCAAAATTACAAATGCCAACACAACAGCTAAACAAACCAAGAGTAATTGGCGTGCAACAATCGATGCATCAACAAATAAAACTTATTATTATAATAAAAAGACGAAGGAAGTTTCATGGACTAAACCTGATGGATTTGGTAACGATGAAGGACAGGATAACAAGGCTGAAGAGAAGGAGGTTGTAGAGGAAACATTGGCAATGGCATCGGTAGCCGAGAAGAGGAAGAAGAGTGGTTGGTTTAAGAAGAAGTCAACTACTGAGGAGGAGGGTGGTGTTGACGAGGATAAGAAGTCCAACCCGACGGATAAGGCAACTACTACCACCAACACCACCGCTGTCGATGAAACAATCAAGTATTGGAGAGCTACTAAGGATGCATCAACGGGTAAAACATATTACTTTAATAAGAAGACAAAGTTGGTACAGTGGACTAAGCCTGAGGGATATGATGAGATGATGAAATTGAAAGCAATCGAAGATGAGAAGAAAAGGAAGGAGGGTGATGTTGCAAAAGTTGAGAAGAGTAATAGTAAGGATGTTACCAAGAAGGAAGGAGAGATTGTTGTGAATGAAACTTTATCAACTGGTATGGCTGATATTAATGACGATGAATCTGAAATTGAAGGGTTTAATGATGCCGAAGCAGTCGATGGTGGTGATGCCGCGGCAGCTAACAAGCCGCCCGTCCTCGATGAAGATGCTCCATTTGATGAACCAGAGGCGCCATTTGATGAGCCAATGGCACCTCCTCCATCATCACCAAAGCGTGTTGCACAAGTTAAGCAAGAACCCCAAGAGAATACGTCCGATGCGGATGATGATGCAGATGAACAAGAAGATTTGTTTGACGAACAGGAAGACTCATATGACTCCGATCACTTGCCTGGTCAACAGCCAATGTATGGTCGTGTCAAGTCATTAAAGTCAATCGACCTTGGGCGGAAGTCTACATTCACATCCCACATGACTGATACCACAAGGAAGGCTACCAACACACGTTCTAGTGCTCCAAGGTCGCCACGACCAATTGCAAGGGAGATATTTACGGACAATAAGAAGAGTGAGAATACAAATGAGAAGCAGGTAGCAAGCCGCCGTCCAGAGAGTACCTCTCGTGAAAAGTTAAAGGACGGGTTGCAAATGCCTCCAACACCTACACGTACATATGGCCGTAACCGTAGCGGAGGTAACCGTTACTCGGGGAAGCGTGCTGAGAATCTTGGCGACTCGTCAAATGATGAGAGTACCCTCGAATCCAAGCAGCAACATCGTAGACAGGAAGATGATGACAATGAGTATTGGAGTGGAGATGATGTCTCAGCATTAAGTGGTATTGGTAATGAATCAATTGAGAGTAAGAGGAAGAGAAGGGATGCCGCTAATCGTAAGAAGAAGGAGGTGAGTGTTTTTAGTTGGTAATGAAGGAGTGTTTGTAAATTATGGCCACTGTCTTTACCGTTTCTCACTTATGATGTATGTAATCATATTAATTTATCACAGGACAAGTCTTCTTCAAGACAAAAGGATGACACAGGCCCCGAACCCCCCAAAAGTGATAACATTAAGGACTGGACACAACAAGAGCTTGATAGCTTTATATCCAAGAATGACTGGGGATCTGTTGCCAAGTATATCAATGAGATGCGTCAGAATAAGGGTAATAATACCGCTGAGCAAAAAGTATCATCGGCACGTGAAATCCAAGAACAAATTGATTATAATCAAAAGTTGCAACAACAAGGAGGGAAGTCCACACCCCCCAAGCCAAGAAGATCTTCTTCGGCACAGGACGATGATACCTCACATAGTGAGTATACCCCCTCGGCAACTCAAGCATCGGAATCAGTTTGGGATAGTGTATCTTCTGACTCCTATAGCGAAGAATCTTCACAGTACTATAAGAGTAAACGAGGATCATCAAGTAAAAGACGAGCAAAGGAGGTGATGATGTAGAGAGAAATAGAGAGATTATTTGTTGTTATTTGTTAGTGTGTGGTCACATTGTGTGTGTATGAGCATGAAACTTAAGAGAATGCTTATAGTTTAACGTTAGAAACAAGGTTGTATTATAACTATTGGTATTACTATGATCACTATGTGACAATAGGCAGCACTCACCTTACTTGGCACGTACCGATCCGATTGTCCAACAAAGAAAGCAAAGAGGATACCTTTTTATTCGTTTCCGTTTAACTGCACGATGACTACCATACTACCGAATCGACGATAGATAATAGAGAGGCTCATCGTTGTCGTTTATCAATAGAGAGGCCCGCCTTTCCTTTGTTGTGGAGCAAAGGCAACATGACATCATCCACATCACTCACCACTAAGAAGGTAGTTTTGATAACACATACCATCTCGATTATATAAACTAAACAATATGATCTTCCGTAAGCTATCTCTTGCCATGGCCGTCGTGGCCTCGGCATGTACTCTCCAATCTGTCAATGCTGATAGCATATTCGAGATAGCCGATAGTACAGACCAATTTTCAACATTAGGTAAGGACTTCTATCTAATGTGTTTGCTCTAACTTGTTGCAATAAGTAAATCTCTAACGAGGTATCTTCCTCTTCCTGCTAATAGCTCTCGCATTAGAAACGGCCGGCCTTGCAGAGCTGTTCTCTTGTACTGGTGATAATTGCAGTCCATTGTACACTGTGTTGGCACCAGATAACGACGCCTTTGATGCTGTTGATGATGTGATACCTGGGTTAGTTGATAAACTATTGATGCCACTTTGGAAACCACAACTCCAAGATGTGCTAAAGTTACATGCCATTGAAGGGGAAATCCTCTCGGGGTCGATTGACAATAATGACATGGTCCCTTCACTCAATGGCGAGGTACTAACCTTTACTACTGCACCGTTGGTGGTGACTGGTCCAGTCAATAATGCGACTGTAGTATTGGACGATGGACTATTTGATGTAGAAGCAGATGATGGTGTGATACATGAAATTGACGCCGTGTTGGTTCCTTCCTCGGTTACTGATAACCTTGTTGACAAACTCGCAGCCGACTTGGATACATTTGGCATCTTAGTTGCATTGGTCATAGAGGCTGATTTAGTTGAGGCTTTATCTGGTGATGGACCATTCACTGTATTTGGTGAGCAGCTACTAGATTTTTTGCACATCTTGTCTCTCTTATGATACATATCACTCACATCATATGTGTCTAATGAATATATACAGCTCCAACGGACCAGGCATTTGCCAATCTCTTTGAAGCTTTCCCGGGGGTTGATGAATATCTATTGGATCCTATGAACAAAGGAGTGCTTCAGGACATTCTCAAGCTCCATGTATCACCAGCCAATGCTGATAGTGTGATATTGAAAGAGTCTGCGGAGCCATTCGGCGGTATGATCAAGATTCCGACTCTCACTGAGGAATTCATCAAGGTTACTGTTTCTGATGATGGCATCATGATTAATGACTCCAATGTTGTATCCCCCTTGGACATTATTGCTAACAACGGTAAGATTTGCAGTATGCTGTGATTGATACTAATCTTCATTTCATTGTCTACTTTCTTCTCGCTGACTTGATTTGCTTCTACCTCTATACAGGAATTGCACATACTCTTGACGCTGTCCTATTGCCTGAGGGTTTTATGTTCCCTCCTGAATCCTCTTCGAAGTCTGCAAAACGTGGTACAAGTCTCCCTTCTGCCAAGTCAGGTAAAGGAGGTAAGAGGCAACAGAGTATGATGGGACTTCAGAGGATGAGACAACGTGAGCACATGACGAACACTGATCAAGAAGTCATGACAACTGGAAGTAGGGGTAGACTCAATGATCGTTTGAGTAGAGTAAGTACAGATGAAGATGAGGAAACTCTCGATGAATCAGAGCAGAGTATGTTATTTTGAAGAAGTAGTTTGGGAAACTTGGGATGATATATGAGAAAAGGATATACTCGAGAAAAGATATTACATTTATATAAGTTACAACTTGTTGTTAAGAAGCTTTCCAAACTGGAAGAGGCCAATAAAGACAAAGCATGAACCTAATTCTTTACCAATCTACACTTAGGAGCTAGATTCTAGAGTAAAAGCTTCTTCTATATGAATTTGATCTCTACACAGTTTTATTTCTTTGTCCACTTGCCCTTTGATCCCTTGCTTTTCGAAGCCTTATTGCCCTGCTTCTTTGAAGATTTGGCATGATGAACCACTGCCTTTGCCGATTTACTCTTCGTAACTGCTTTTGCCGATTTTGATACTTTTGCCGATTTTGATGCCTTGCTCCTTTTCTTTGTCGATTTAGAAGCGGCGTGCGTCGCCCCCCCTGCTCCATGTCCTGACTTGGTATACTCTTTAGGTATAAGCACCGTATCAATCACATGAACGATTCCATTCAAAGCTCTGATATCCGCTTTGATAACATTGGCAGTATTGATCTTGATACCTGTAGTATCTGACATATACGGCACAACACCACGCTTCATCTTCTTCCGCTGTTTCATGATTGCACGAGATACAGAAACATGCACGGTATCATCATTGGCCATCTTAATTTCTTGACCGTTGGAGAGAGATGTGCTAAGAAACTCGCCAGGAGCTACATGATGAAGTAGTATATCTGCCAGTTGATCCTTTGTTAGACTTCCGACAGTTCCTTCGTGAAGCTTGGAAAATGCTTTGTTATTTGGGGCTGTGCATGATGAAGATGACATGTGATGTGAGTAAATGATGAGAGAATTGATGATCGACGATATTGACCTATCCTATCTGTCTGTCGATACTTACCAAACACAGTGAATGGTCCGCCAGTATATAAAGTGTCAACCAAGTCAGCAGCCTGAAGAGCACCAACTAAGGTTGAGAAGTTATTATCACCCAGAGCAATCTCAACAATTGTCTTCTCATCGGAGGTCTTCGTAGCTGATGAATCAGTACCCTCAGATGGCTCGGTACCGGAACCAACTCCCTCAGCAATCGGAGGAGATGGATTGGGAGCCTCGGTTGGTTCTGGTGGCAAAAGCACCGTATCAATGACATGGATAATACCGTTACTAGCCTCAATGTCAGCAGCGATGACAGTAGCATCATTAATCATGACTCCATTATCCGTGTCAACTTGAACGGTCTCTCCGTTTAGCGTCGTAACTGAACTGTTAGAAAGGTCTGTGCTCCGAACAGCACCAACGACAACATGATAAGTTAAGAGGGCGACTAGTTGATCCTTGTTCACTGGTTGGAGAAGTGACTCTACTATTCCTTCGGGTAGCTTACTAAATGCTTCCTCAGTTGGGGCTGTGAAAACAGAGACACATGATGTGAGCAGAATGATGTGAGAAAGATGATATGCTAACCAGTCTACTACTCCAAAGATACTTACCAAATACAGTGAAGGGTCCCTCACCAGACAACGTATCAGCCAAGTCAGCAGTGGTGACAGCAGCAACTAATGTAGAGAAGGTATCGTCAGCAGAAGCAATCTCAATGATGTTTTTAGGAGCCGGAGTTGGTGATAACGAAGGAGGCTTTGAGGGTGCATCTGTCGGGGCATTTGTTGGTTCAGGCGTAGGAGGCATAAGCACTTCATTGATGACATGAATGATACCATTGCTTGCTAGAACATCAGGTGTAGTAACTGTAGCATCATTGATCATGATACCATCATCTGACAAAGTAACTTGAATGGTATCTCCGTTGAAAGTCTCGGCTTCTTGACCATCAGACAAGTCGGTACTTTGAATAGCAGCACCAGCAATTACATGATAAGTTAGGATAGAGGTCAGTTGATCCTTGTTCTCAGGTAGGAGAAGAGATGCAAGTACATCTTGATCAAGCTTGGAAAATGCTTCGTCGGTTGGTGCTGTGATTTGAGAAGTATCAGTGTTCAATCAAAACCAGACATATGATGTGAGAATAATGATATGAGAAGAAGATGATCATTAAATTATTCCAATGATGATACACTTACCAAATACAGTGAAGGGTCCCTCACCAGAAAATGTATCCACCAAGCCGGCGGCGTCCAAAGCAGTAATTAAGGTGGAGAAGTTAGATGGATCATCTTCGGCAACCTCAACAATATTCTTCGGAACCGGGGTCGGTGAGCCTCCTGTGTCAGGTGTTGGGAAATAGGATGAAGATGAAGATGTTGGGAAATATGATGTTGGTAGAGATGTAGGTACTTCTGTATCCTCTTGTAGATATCGCTGTTCACCAATTCCATCTCCTCCCCTTATTCCATTATTATTCAATGAATGATGATGAACTGCTTCCTCTTCTGCAAAAGTGAGAGATACCATGTGAAGAACAGATGCGGTGACTAGTTTAAGCAATCTCATTGTTGTTGTATGCAATTTAAGTCGATGATAAGTATTGTAAGTAGATATGTGCAATAGAGGAGAGGTACTAATGCAATATGATGATCGATGTGTGATAATAAAATTATGATAGAGTTATGATTCTTATCGGCAGTTCAACAAAACTTCCCAAGCTTTGTTCCATAGATTGAGTCAGCGTCGGCGTTACATAGTTCGTTAGTGGTTGTGGCTGTAGGCGTAGGGCAGTTCACTCGATCGTTCATTCTTCATTGCAATGAGAAAGATCGTATCTCGATGAATAATGCACAAGCCACTTTAGCTTTTATAGGCACTTGATAGTATACGAGTTGACAGTTCTCTATCCCTGCCCCATTGGCCTAGAATAAGTGGCAACGAATCTCAATTGGCAGTAGTTCATTTGCTTGCCTCCAATAGCATTGGATAGGAGTCACATCACGTCGCGAGCTCATCGGAGCATTACGCGGTACTCGAATTTGCATAAAACCCCGGGTTCATACCAATCAAACAATCATTAGAATGATATACTATGTATGTATTGAATACAGAATATAAATCGGACGAGTATGATCATTGTAATGACAACAATAGACCGCTAGTTAATCCTTATTTGACGGTAGCAACGCTTCTATACTAGGATACCTTCTAGATGTAAAGATACCTAGTACTAATTTCATTTATTGTACTTAACTACGATATCATACGGAGTTGTTGATCTCATAGGTAAGGGCTATATTTGTTATTAGTCAATCAGTATGTCTCCTACCGCCCTTGCTGTTGGCGATTCAGCTGCAAAAGAACCTACTCAAGAAGAATATGCCATTGCTAGAAAGCCAGGTCCAAATGATTCAAGAGGTCGTTTCTACGGACCCCATGGTAATAAAAGTATACTAAAAGAAGGTTACAAGGAATTAGTAATATCACCAGGCAAGTTAGGTTTAACATTGCAATTCATTAATGATACCAAGGGTGCGACCATATGTAAAATCAATTCACTGTGTAACTTTAAAAATGAGATTAAAGTGAATGATCGTGTAGTATCAATTGATGGATTAGTATTAACAAACTCATCTCAGTTACAGATTGGTATTGGACATACTCGAATCTTTGGGATTGAACGTGATGTAGTACCAGGTAGAGGTAGAAAGAATATCAATAGCTTGAAACGGAAAGATGATAAAGATATATTAAATGAATTTGATAAGAAACGAAAGCATAATGAACAACAACTTGTTGAGAAGGAGAGTTCTACACAAAAGAAGAAATCAAAGTATAATATTGATGTTAGTAAAGAGAAGCTACTTGGAATTGGATTTGATCCGAAAGATGACACTTATACACAGGAGAAGAATCCCAAGGTAACAATAGCTAATGACCAATCAATTGGTGGCAGTGGCGATGCCACTACTCAGCTGAATGATATTGGTAAAGCGAAGGAGCAAGCTAAGACTACAGTTACTAATAATCAATTAAATGGTGCCGCTGCTCATCTTGATAAAGCTGATCGACTAACTGATGCTCCTCAACAAATGCCTGCCAGACAATGGCAATACCCACCGCCTGCTCAACAACCTCAACAACCTTCTATGCATACACAATGGCAGCAAGCCCAACAAGCATACCAACATGCACTGGCTACACAAACTGCAGTATTACAAACCATGGCAGCGCATGAACAAAATGAAAGAGATAAAGCAGAATTCAACAAATGGCACAGTGAATGGCTACAATATCAACAACAACTAAACCAGTATTATGCTACTCGACATGCCGATGGATGGTCACAAAAGTATACTGAATTGTGCAAGTATAAACAACAGAACAATGGTGAAGCTAACAATGTACCATTGCATTATCGTGATCCAAATGATTTGTCACTTGGACAATGGGTAGAACAACAGCGACAACTGTATTGGGAAGGAAAGTTGGATTCAGAACGTGTCAATTCTCTCAAGCAACAGGGATTTGATTTTGAATACGAACCATTGAAATTAACTGGAAATACAAATTGGGATAATAAATTCCGAGAGTTAATTGAGTACAAGAAACAACATTTGAATATGAATGTACCGCAATCCTATCCAGATGGATATGAAACGTTAGGCCAATGGGTATACAATCAGCGTCAACAATACAATGATGGATCCCTGGATATTGATCGACATCAGTTACTTGAAAGTAAGGGATTTATATTCGAACCAGGCACAAATGTAACATCCACCATCATCCATGAAGCATGGAACCGTAACTACAAAGAATTGGTCCAATTCAAGAGAGATCATGGACATGTTGAAGTTCCGGAACATTATAAAGCTACACCTTTATCAGCTTTTCTTGACAAGTTTATTGGCAAACAACGATCGTTATACAATAAGAAAGAGTTAAGTAGTAAACATATCAAATTGTTGGAGGATGTTGGCCTTGATTTAAGTGTTCGAAAAAGAAAGATACCGAATTACAATAGTGATGAGAATTGGGAGAAGAGTTATGCTGCACTAGTTGCTTGGAGGTATGTGTGATGTTGTGATTAAGCTACTTTCCCTATTGATTCAATGTCACTCACTTATACTACTGATCTCTCTCTTATACAGGCAAGAAAATGGTCACACTCGAGTTCCAAAAAGGCTACCCCACTTAGGTCCCTGGGTAAAAACTCAACGATCCAACCTCCGACAGGGCAAGTTATCGGACGACAAGCATCAAAAGTTATTAGCCATTGACTTTGATTGGGATCCATTAAACAAATATGGAGGCTACGATGCAATCATTGCAGCTATACCTTCTTCTAATTCGAAACCTACTACCACTGATGTATCAATATTTACTTCTGATGTTTGGAAGAGTTGTTACGAAGAATTAAAGAAATATTATCAAACCAATGGAAATGTTAATGTACTACCACCTGGTTATAGTGATGGAATTGGTGGTTGTTTGTTCACTTGGTTGGAAACACAGAAGCGATTTCACAAACAAGATATACTTCCACCTCAACAAGCTAATATGTTAGAAGGGCTGGGTGTTAATCTAACTGAAATAGGTACCGAGAATGGGTTGGCTCGGAATGATATTGCATGGAATATAAACTTTAACGCTTTGAAAGAATATCATGAGCAACACGGGAATACTGACGTTCCATTCGAATATAAAAAGGACTTGGGTTATGGTGGTTATAAGGATCTAGCCAAGTGGTGCCAGAAACAACGGGAGTTTTACAAAAAGAAGAAACTCCCAGATGATCGTGTTCAGAAACTGCTTTCGTTGGGTATGAATCTCACAGCCGCAAAGACACCCGTTGTCAAGAAAAGTAGAAAGAAGTTCTCTCTTGGCTCGTTTCCAGAGGATAACATATTCTTTGAACATGAAGATGGCCAGAGTAGAAGAGTTCCTAGTTCATGGGTCTTTCCCAGGCTAAGCTTAGAGGGAATGTACATCTTATATCATTGTGGTAGTCATGTGGAAGGTAACCCCAATCAAAAGTTGTCACCAATGAAAATATTCGAACCAAGCGACATGGTGAATAAGAAAAGAGACAAAACAAACCTTGGGGAGGTGAGAAACATATGTAGTATCATTGATGTAGAGTGCCAGAAGAAAGGAGAGGTTATCGATCGATGTATGACAGAAGAAGATGCCAAGAGATGCGTTCGTATTGGCTATACTGCATTGAATATTCCTTTTAAAAGTGAAGCAGAAGTGCTTGGTATGAAATGGAGTAGAGTTTGTAGTGAAAAGAGGACCATTCCTCTTGAAAAGGAAAGACAACAACTCCAGCTCCGGCAAGGATATGAATTGGGAACAGTAGGACCTTGACTCCTCTAGAAAGCATATGACTAGAGTGTATATAGGAGAATGCTTAGTCTAACTCATAATACATGTTAACGATTGTTGCCAATGCCAAAGGATACCTGAAGTATGGTATGGGTAGGGTATCCTTCTATTGTTTCGATATCAAAATAGTGAATGATATGATCCTGTATCAGCCACATCTAGAAAAGGTCTATGAGAGCTACACACTATGCTTTTAGGGCATTAGAATGATATCAGATCAAAGATATATATTATGGTGACGAGTACGAACAATTTCTTTTTGCGTCACGAACACATACCAAGTGAAAAATCATTAAAACAGATGAATCTAACTCTGCATGTGGCTGAAGTTAGATGATATCTATTGCAATACGATCGATTCCCTTCTTTCAAAGTGATTGTCGTTGGAGAATGTAACTAATGTCGATACTCAAATCTCGTCATTTTTTTTTTGGCAAAAACAAAGTTCTCATAACAACTTCCTCCAAGCTTGATACGGGATGATATGGTATCCAAGGCGTGGTATAAACCATCTGCTCTGCCACAGCTCATTGCAAGATTTGAATCACCATCATCGTCTGCCGTGGCGTCAAGAAGAAGGGCCATTGAAGTATATTCTACACCCTGCATCGTCACAAACTTTGGCAAACAGTGTGATGTCGGTAGTAATGACGATTCTAATCATCTTCCACAATGCTCGGTGCTTGTAAATCCAGCCAATCCTAATCTCACTGGGCCCAACTCATTTGTAAGTGTGTATATCCACATGGGTTAATAATAGTTGAAGTAAATATCTTGACATCTCATATACTTATTATTGCAGCCCTACTTTCCTCGAGGTGGACCTCAACCATTAGCAAAGCCGAATAGAACATGGAATCCAGTTGGATATGTTTCTCAATGGGGCGGTATGGATGTAGGTAGCGGTATGCTGTTTGCTGCAGAATCAATAGATGGCTTAGTTCACCAACTCGGTGGATTACGTATTCGTGCCGAATGTTCATTAGTACCCACACATCAATATTCACATGCATATATAAATCAACAATCTTCTAAATTACATGATGATAATGTACAAGATGATGAGAAGAGAAGTGTGAAATGTCCAGTTGGTACAGCAGTAGCTACATCATCTGGAGGAGAAGAGTTGCAACAACATTATGATACAATAATACATACAACTCCACCATTTTATAACTATCCTCCATCAATAACACCAGAATTAAAAGAAGTATTGGGTATAATAGATATTGATAGTTATGATGACTGTATACATTCATGGTCAAAAGAGTTACTAAGGAGTTGCTATCGACAGTCATTCAAAATAGCATTTGATAACAATACAAATAATGATACCGGTATACAGAACAGTTTCATCAATAATGCATTGAGTTTATTTGGTCTAAATATCAAACAACATATAGGAAAGACTGGTAAAAGAGTAGCTGTGCCTCTCCTTGGAGCAGGTTGTAGAGCTTTCCCAAAAGAGATAGCATTGGATGTTGCTGCAATTGAGAGTGCTTCGTGGCTGTCTACTACCCACTCATCGGATACTAGTGATCAGGAAAACACAGACGAGGATGAATTAGATGTAGTAGTATTTGGTTTACTGGAAGAAGATGATGCTCGTTATCTATCGGATAGGTTAGAAAAGGACCTAACCAACTACACAAGAGCCTAAAGACCTTAACTTGTTCTACCGTGCCTTATATGGTGGTGAATGGTAGTATCACGATGACATTTGATCGGGGGATTAATATACAGAATGCTGATTACTAGCACCAACTGAGGGTAGGTGAAGATAGAAAGCTGGAAGCACGGAAGTAAGTAAGAGGGTCCCCCACGGATACAAAACCCATTTCATTCCCCTTTGAAGTCCAAACGGTTATGACTTTTTTCCAAAATTTCACAAAATGTTCGGATAGAATGCTTCTTGACAAGACACTGATTTATCAACTCCACCACCTGTTCTCCACATAAAGTGTGCTCATAAACCCAAAGGTAAGCAGGATATGGTGCTGTATATGTTTATGATTATGTTCATGTCGGCGTCGGTCGTGGTTTTTAATTGCAATTGCAATAGGGTATCTTTCCTGCAGCCGATCTGACGACAGAATTTGTTATATTGCAATGTGTCTCATTGCATGATATCAACAAACGATGGGGGTGAAGACAATAAGGGAAATAGTTCCACATTGGCAGTAACATAGTTACTTCTATCTACATGCTGATATGCTGGGGGTATCCTATGACTGATGATAAAGGCAATACTATGCTTTGATTTTAGATCTTTATTGCAATGAGAACAAACATTCGCGGCGATATGACACAGTATGTTTTAACTTCTTCATTCTCTAATGATATCCCTCTCTTCTGTATGTATCAAATCAATCAATAGGTATCAGATGATCTAAAGTATCTTTCAATTTCAACACCATTTACAAGTACAAGACAACATATACTATTACTTATTACTCATTACTATCAGCAACAAGTTACAATAAAACAAGTTAAGATGCGTCTATTGAATGCATCGACCTATCTCTTTGCTGCACTATCAGTCTATACCTGGCTAGTAGGTGCGGCTGATCTTCCTACCGAGTATACCAACTCAGCTGTCTCTAATAAGATATCCCACTATCCTGAGGATATGAGTCCACATCATACACAAGCGATTGCTAACACAAACAATAATGGTCCAGATGATATTATTGGTCGGATTAGGGGTGTCAAACGACGTCTACTCCGCAACAGTGGAGGACCTACTCCTGATACTACTCATGCAATACAAGCAGAGGTAGCTGATATCTCCAAGACATACACCGAATGGATGAAAACGTTCAGACAACAGCTCAAGGATGAGGATCGTGAGGGGATCTTATCTATGATTAAATCAAGTACTGCCAACTCCCAATACTTTATTGACACTATCAAGGAGCGTGTACCAGATTCCGAAGAAAGTAAGGAGGATACACTCAACTTCATTAGTCAACAATTCTCAGATTATGATATAGAAAGTGTAAATGGTATGCCAACCTCCGATCTTGTCAAATCGTTCGAACCTATGCTTGATATATTGGATGAAGTTATTGATACAAGTGACAATGTGAATAGCATATTCAATAAGTATTCCAACAAACACCGTCATTTGCAAGAGGATACAGCCCCTCAATGTCAACCAGAATGTCCATTCGATGACGAGGCATGCACTTGCAACAAGCTTGCTAGATGTGCCAAGGATATTACTCAATATGATCTAGCAGTCTTGATGAACAAAAGATACATAGAGACTGAATCAACAGACAAAAACTTTGCAGATTTCACTGTCGACGATAATGTTTTAAAGGCGTTCTATTCTGATATGTGGGTAGGCAGTACCTCCAATTATGATTATGGTGGAATGACTTACAAAAACATCGTAAGCAATTGGAACTACATTCAGGAGTTAGCAGACAATCCGTCGTGTAAGATATCATACTCTATTTCTTTATGATGTTAATGTTCATTCTGTGACTGTCACAAATCCTCATATTATTATATCATAGTTACAAAGTATACACTTCTAGATGGAGCAAAGTATACCAAATGCCCAGATGGCTACGAGGTTGCCAAAGCTGATTGTCAAGCTGCCGCAAATGCCGTATCTCGAGATATGAACATTATTAACAGGGACTATTTGGGTGGTGGTGTTGTAGGTGAAACCCCTTGTGGCTGTTTCATATGGAATGAAGTTAACATTGACTATGAAGAATGTGGAACCGGAGTACTATCAGATGATGGACTCCTTGTTTGTAAAAATACAGAGTACGTCCTTCTTGATGGAAAAGATTTTGAGCAATGTCCAGATGGTGCTGAGGTTTTGCAAGCGGAATGTCTAACTGCAGCTAACGCCTTATCTCAGAGTCAGAAAATTAGTGACAGGGGCTATTTGAGTGTCGGCACTTGGGATTTCACCCCCTGTGGATGTTTCATTTGGAATTGGGGGCAATCGGAGGCTGTGATTGACTATAAAGCATGTGGAACAGGGGTGAAAAGTAAGTATGCCGAGGCACAAATTGTGTGTAAACGTCCTAATACTGATACTGGCACTAGTGTCTGTGAAAAGCTGTTGGAACAGTTTGTCACTGCATATCCAGGAGATAGTAAGGCACCAGTCGAAACTCATCAATTGACTGTGGAGGAAGTATGCTCAGCAGTGAACACAGACGTCAAACTCAAATCAAGTGCTATCATCGATAGCCTTGATCCAACACGTAAGTTGTATATTGCATTCTTGTGAGAACTTGTTGTTTATCTTACCATTTGTCTCTCATACTTTGAGTACAGCGTTTGATACGAATTGCTTTCTAGCAAGCTATGGATCATGTGCTAATGCCATTCGCAGCTTTGATAAGCTATACGAGTTGTATAACTCCAAAATATCCGGGAATGAACCAAACCC
>Ga0214481_100595_pt1 | contig 17869 bp, 14 predicted proteins | sample M1_20Mar14CPVII9_4_FD_165057 | JGI IMG/M metagenome (GOLD analysis project Ga0214481, IMG submission 165057) | Marine eukaryotic communities from Monterey Bay, California, United States - M1_20Mar14CPVII9sort6BwellG10 | ecosystem: Environmental > Aquatic > Marine > Unclassified | place: USA...
GTTGTGAAGGGATTGAACCACATCATCACAACAGATGATTGTGCTAGTGCATATCTTATGACTGAGAATACGAGTGGCATGAAGGACTTGTGCTACATGGTTATATCTTTTTGAGATGAGTCATTGTGACATTTCGATTACCGTTTTCCCATCCCATCGCCAATCAATGTCTCACATTTGGGGGGGACCTCTGATCCATCTGCGCGCTTTCCAACTACTTTCCACCCCTCTTTCTCGTTTCTCTAATCTCCTCATCCAGTTCTCATCGCAGAAAATGAAAGATCGTGCCAAGTGGTCTATTCAACTGAAGCTCATAAATTATCAATCCACCCCAACGCTACATCTCCTACTACAATCACTATATACTATCAAACTACATCATGAAGTTTACCGCCGCCACCGCCGTCGTTGCCATCCTTGCTTCATCAGCATCCGCCGCTGATGTTCGTAAGACATCCAAGTTGAGAGCCGATGATACTGCCGCCGCCGTCAATCGTCGTGTCGAGGAGGAAGATGCATCCACTGATTCGTCAGAACCAAACTGGTGGCCTAAGCCACCTGAACCACCTGAACCACCTGTTCGTCCGGGATGTCTACCATTGCAAACACAATGCTTTGGCCGTCAGTACTACCAGGTGTTGACAGGAGCTGATCTAAGCCCTCCCAACGAAGCCACTCAGATTGAGTGGCAGGTATTCTTTGATCAGGTGAGTATAGACATGTGTGCATATCATATGATCACATCATATTTGTACAAGTCTTATTGACCACTGTGGTTGTATAACTCATGTATCACTTCCTCTTCTTCTCACATGAAATGTTTAGACCCCTGAGGGCTGTGTATTGGCACCAATCCATGATGAACCAGAGTGGCGAGAACTCCTAGCCGAGGGAAGAGCACTGGAAAGTGGTAACCAAGATGATGGGGCCGGAAACCCAGGTGACATGTGGATTGGGATCACCAAGGCTGCTCGACTTGTATCTTCAGGTAGTGGTTCGACTTTTGACTGGTTTAACCTTGACGGCACACCTGTACCTTCTGGTAGTGTCATTACCAGCGAGTACTGGGCAGGTGGCGAGCCAAACAATGACCCTGCAGGTCAGACAAGGGCTCACTTGTACTTTTCTAATTCTAACCAGGGTTTACTTCGTGATCTCAACCCCCGGGGTAATCGTGGACCTAGCGTTAATGCGGCAATTTACAAGTGCTGTGATGATTCAGTTGTGACATTCACTCCTACTAGTTCTTGCAACTTAGTGGGATAGGGGGATAAAAGTTTGTTTTGTGTGAGATTAGAGATTATTCATAGAGAGATGAACTTAAACGATTCGGTCTCGGATTCATAAATTAGGAGAAGTTTAGATGTTTAGTCCTTTGATGTCATATAGTTTGTTTCCAACTTTCAATGTAATCCAGCTCGTTTGTTTAGGGATATGAGCAGGTCAATTATGTAGGCACCAAAGCCACCAAGCTCACTCAGTGTCTAGTGTATTAGGAGGAAAGGATTAGGTGTAGTATAGTAGTGTAGTATATAACGAGTCTATAATGGTTTAAGATAGGAAGAACTGTCTAGATATAACGCCGTCTCATCTCTCCCATGATCTATAATCTATTGACGAATTGGCACTTCATATTCATCACCAATCACTTCATCGGTGATATGAGATCACATCTTGTGTACACATTTCAACTAACTTCCTACCCTTCCTGACCAACAATACTACATACTGCTCAACTATACTCTCCTCAGCTTGAGCGTTCAATGTAGTTCTTAAGAAAATCACATGTCCCCGTCTTAAAGTTGGAACATCCCCACCATCTACCACCACCATTGGATCGTCGATTTAAGAATAACGATCCCGTAGTGCAGTCGGGACAAATTGGTAGCATACCACAACCACCATTACTTTGCATAAAACACTCGAATGTATTCAGCATCTTGGCACCTTATCGATATCATCTATATCAAATACATATACTCATAGCAATCATAACGTTATCGATCCATAAATTTATCTGACTTTAGTTGAGTACCTGTAAACAGTAATAGATTTTTCACTATCGTCTATCATAAATAACGACTCTCTAAATATTTCTACCATGAGTTATACTATTGTACCTCTGCCTGATTATACAGGCACTACTCAAATCAAAATGACCGGTAAACGTGATGCTGGTGCAGATGAGCTAAAGTTTTACGGTCGTAGTTTTGTATGTTTATTGAAGACAAGAGGTGGCAGTTTGACATTAAAAGATCTTACCAAAAATGTTTGTGTCAAGCTTGCTGATGCAGGTATTAAGGTTGAGAAGAATGGTACGTCGCATGATACCACAAAAGACGGCGGAGTAGGAGAAGGAAAGGTTATGGAAATACTACAAGGTATCCGTAATAGTGCCTGTCTTTGTAACTCCCAAACATGCACTGCTACCACTGCCAAGGTCAAAACCCCTCGTACAACAAACAACTACTCCAACCAGTATGTTCCTCAGCAGTATATGTTTCCTCCAATCCAACAGTCGGCCCCTTCGCCGTTTGCTAATGGACAGTATTCAAGTAGCGTCTCATCGTCGCCTCCTATGCAGTTCGTTGCTGAGCAGCAAAGGGTATCATCGCCACCACAAAATCTTCCTACAAATGAGCAGTGGCAATTTCAACTACTACAGCAAATTCGACAGTCTGCACAGCGGGAACAAGAGGTTGCTCGACAACAATTGGATTTGATCCGATCTATGCAAAGTGGTGGACGCGGAGGAAATCCCAACTTGATTACACCTCCAAATTTTGTGGCATTTCCAAATGGTCAATCATCAGGCAACAGTTTTATCGATGGTCATAGTATCCGTGATGCTCTTGAAGGAGGTGATGATTTATTAGGTCTTGAAGGAGGTGATGATTTATTAGGAGAATTCAGTTGAGGAGTTGATATTGGTGTGATTGGTTAGGTGTATCAGATGTAGGAGATGTTGTTTTTAGGTATACCTCAGAAAGTACACATCATATGTTCACAGGGAATAGTTAGATATATAACATTCAAATTTACCATTTGCAATGGCTAGAGCCTTTTGTATTATAATTAACAGTGTTTAGATTTAGTCACGGCATATACAATTGTTGTGTTCACACTATACAGGAAATAGATTAAGAATTGGTTGAAGATACCTGGTATTATCCTACTCAACATTGAAATAAACTAAGTGGATAAAACTAAGTTTATGCCAGTATATAACGGATTATAAGATATAAATAGATAGTATATAAATAGATAGTATACAATTGCAAATACACATGTCTACTAGGTTACTTGTTACGGGCTAAGGAAACAATATTGTTTCGAACAAACTTCTTTGCCTGTTCTTTTGCTTCCATAGAACGGAGCCCAAAGTCAATGACTGCAATGACAGTGTGCAAATTACTCTCATTTTTCGGCACTTCATGATGAACTGTCACTGCCTTCCTCCTCTTCTTATCCATGTAGCACAAGTCCTTCATGCCACTCGTATTCTCAGTCATAAGATATGCACTAGCACAATCATCTGTTGTGATGATGTGGTTCAATCCCTTCACAACAGTTCCATGTGCTGTTAGATTGTCCAAATCAAACATGTTGGCAGTGAACTTGATCTTCCTTGATGGTCCAATCCCAAGCACTAACCGCATACGGTGAATCGAATCACCGATCACTCGATCACCATCGGCATGCTTGCCTATCCATGTCTCCTCCATATATCGTTGTAGACGTACAACAACTAACGGTTCATCTTGGGGACACATAGCGAAATCTCTCACAAGCATACAGATGATATCTTCATATAAATCATCACACATCTTCTGGTTTGCTTCGGAGGCAGGGACAAGTGGAAGTATTCTTGGATGATGTGGTTTTACATCCCTACGAACCATGAGGCCATTGACGGTATGGAAATTGTTTCCTAAACGCCTACATCCTGCACTAGATGATGATTGCTTGGATTGATTTGGCAATTGGTACCAGAAGCAATTAGATGCATACGCTAACAGCAATCGAAATGTGTATGGACAAACACCATGTGCCACGGCTATACCGGCACGCAGAAGTATTTTCATTTCTTCTAGATTGCAGTCATCGGGTATCCATGATTGGATGATTGATTCTTGAGAACGTGCTGGTGGTTTGGAATCTTCTTCCTCATCAGCTTCCGCCGCTTCAGCTGCACGTTTACGTTGCATCCTATTGCAATAATTCAAAGCTCCACTGTATGAAGACATGATGTGTGTTGTATACTGTTTATTTGATATGTATATATTTCTATATGATATGATTGTTATTGCAATTAAATGTAGGTATAGAGGAGTATGTGCACAACATTACCACCGCCATTATGGCGGCGGATAACCACCATGCGGTGGCGCTAATAATTGATGTAAATTGAGGTCTATTTGAGGAAATTTGATTCTCAGTGGAAGCTAATTGGGGAAAAAAATAAACCACAATTAAGCTCAATTGAGAGCAACTCTCATCGCGCAGCCGCCACGGCTTGTAGCTGTGGCGGCTAACATTTACATAACACAACACTTTTCATTATCATCATATTTTGCAATATGGAAAGGCAACAGCAGAATGAACAACCACTCCCTAATCGGGGCTTTGGCCATTGCAATGGTGGCGGTAATTGTGGAGATGATGAATGTCCAGAGCCATGGATATGTAATGTTTGCCAAACTGAAAATGATTCAATACTTCTTCATTGTAACAATTGTCGTGGTAACAAAGATCAAGCTAACTCTGCCAACAACACAGTAGAGGAGCCGCCACCAGCCCTCCCTATTGGCCATTGCAACAATGATGGTAATTGTGGAGATTGTGCACCACCATGGATGTGTGGTTTTTGCAATATGGTAAATAAATCAACACATCTTGTTTGTGCCGGAAAGTGTAGAGGTAGAAGAGATCTAGTTGAATATGTACCAAAATCAACCAACACATCAAATGGTATGGATCTTCTTCGATCCATGGCAAATGATTATAGTAGTGGAGTTGCCGCTGCCGATACGTCCAAAACTACCAACAACAGTCGTAACAACAATGACACATCCACATCCGTGTCATTTGGTATGAACTCTACCACTAACTCTACCACCAACACCACTAACACTGTTCATAATCCTCCCTACAAAAAGAAGAAGACAAGTACGAGTGATGAGATTGATATGACCGAGGAGAATGACGATGACGACGATGGTATCTACACTGACAATGAGGGTGGTGATGAGGATAGGCTTGAAGATGGTGAGCTCGTGGTTGCAGATTATGATGATGATGATGAGATTTACACCAAGTATTCTACATCAGACCCACCAACTGATACATATGCAAAATGTTGTGGGGGTAATGTCCCCGAAGATATTGCTGCACGGTCGAATAGACCCATGCCTACTCGTTGTACCCTATCAAAGGATGCACTATTCAAGTTACATGTCGGGGGTTATACATCTGAGGATGATGACCCCAAGAAGAAGCCAAGTAATCCATCCAATACTCCCGAGTTCCAGGAAGCTCTCCGTGTGTTATCAAGGGAGACTAATAATATCGTTTGGATGCCTCAATCTCCGCGCTGCGTGGAATGTCAAGCATTTGCCGTGACCCTGCTTGTACCTACTGATGATGACCGCACAGGTCCGAGACCTGGTACACATCCTAACTATTGGTGTTTTATGCATGGTAGGGCATATGTTAAGGAGAATGGTGGGGATTTAGTTGAATGTCCTTCCGAGTGTGAGTGTGGCAGGTCTCGTCATAAAAAGGATTATCCATTATGTACCCAATGCTACAAGGCAATGAAGTGTAGGAAGGAGGGCTGTGGGGAGAAGGTCTACGCCCCAGGGATGGCATTTTGTGCGGAACATGATAAGGCAAGGGGTTGTAGTGTGGAGGATTGTAACGAGCCAAAGTGGAGAAGAGGGTGTGCATTTTGTGCGGAACATGATAAGGAAAAGAAGTGTAATGAGGATGGGTGTGAGAAGACACGGTGGAAGGCCGGAAAACAATATTGTTTGGATCATGATCCATATTGTGATTGGTGCGACAAGTGTGGGGAGAAGCCTCGGCAACCTTCTGGCCACTACTGCGAAGACTGCGGTCTACTCTGCAAGGCACCTGGGTGCCAGGCACCACTCCGTTATACAGGCGAGAAGAAGTATTGTGGAGCAAGCTGGTGCGAAGCCGGACATCTAGGCCCGGAGCCTACGAAGAAATGTGCCTTCTGTAAGAAAGATAAAAAGAAGAAACAATTTCATGCTGATGAGTGGAAGTTCGCAGAGGATGCTGTCAGGAAGTGTGTGAAATGTAAGAAGAAGAAGTAAGATGGGAATGGGAGGGCATTGATGGTTTTAAATGCAGAACCAGTGTGGAGATGTAAAGTAAAGTCTATTGCAGTAAAAACCCATAACTCTTTCCAATCCTAAATCTTTCTTAACTTGTTCAAACTCTGGTGAGTTACCACAAACTGCTGTAGTAGTATATCCGCCCCAAGTCGGCACAAATAATGCTGCTTCCCCACTGCTTTAACGACATACTGACTTCCATTCATGTTCAAATGGGTCAGATATATACGCCCATTCCTCGCTCTCTTGCTTTGCCTTTGAAATAATATCCTGTTTCAACTCAGAAATACTATCCTGTTTCAACTCAGCAAGCTGCTGTGCCGCTGCTGCATCATGTGGTGGTCCAAATCTTTTCGTATATTTGCATCCACGTTTCTTATACTGTGAACAGCCCCAGAAGAATCCTCGGGGCGGTCCACCTTTAATTAGAAGTACTCCTGCATTACATCCATTACAGCCAAGACCTGCATTATAAACTGCTGGACAACGACACATTCGCGTATCAGGTGCTTTGCGTTCACCACCACATTGACACGTCTCTTCCCATAAATCTAAACGACAGTCACCCCACGTACTTGTTACTACTGGTAATTGTTGTTGTTGTACTACTTTTGCCGCTGGAAGTTTACGAGGTTTGATATCAGATTGTGGACTATTAATTTGGGTAGTTGTTGTTGTTGTATTCTTTGCAGCATAAGGGCTAGATACCGCTTTCCTTGTATATGGATTAGATGACTTCTTAGATGAACTATACGGATTAGTAACAGGTGTTACAATCGGCTGCTGATGGTTCTTCTGCTTCTCAATACCAGAATTCTGTTGTTGTTCAATCTTTAATTTCTTGGCAGCTCGGATTGCTAATGCAGCTTGTCGTCGCTCCTCGGCTTTGATACGCCAATCTTCTTTCTTATCATTATCATTAGTACTACCAGCCTGTTCTGCACTGAGCTTCATATCAGTAGTACTCTTCTTCTCATTATCAATTCTCTTACCAAGGTTATTATCACTACTGTCAACCTCCTTTTCTACTGCACTGAGATCTATACCAGTACTCTTCTTCTTAATATCAGTACACCCAAGTGTTAGTGCATCACTGTTCTTTTTCTCATCAATTTTCTCAATTAACTCGGCCGTATCGATTGGCTTCACAGCGGCGGCGATATCCTCCACACACTGCGGCTGATTTCTCTTACTTCTTCTTGTTTGTACCATTGTCTTTTTATGTAGTTTATTATTGTATTATAATTGCAATATATTGATCTAGAGTCAAGAGGTCCAAGATGTATGGTGCACTTAAATTTTTATGAGAGTGTATTCAGTTTTCATGTAAATAGCATTATGAAACTCCTTTTTGGGGTATCTCTGCAAACAAAATGATAAAATTATGAAGTTAGTCGTCAGTCCACATATCATACTATTGTATCAAATGCTGCAATCAGAGGTCGCCTAATCCAATAAGGTCAATCGTAGTATCACTGCAAAGAGTTATCGTATAGTAGTTGATCTCTCATTGCAAGTACAGTGGAGGCCAAAGTATCTCCACCATATAACCATCATCAATAATCCAATCCATCAGCTCATACTTATTTGCAAAGAAGGACAACTAGATATCACAATATGCAAATAATAATACTTCTTCTATCAATAATACAAATACATGGTTGGTCGTGGAGTCGGTCTCCTTTAATAAACGGCCCTCAAGTTTACGGTCAGTCAAGTATCACATTTCCATCAAATTATGGTGAAGATGATGATGATGGCAACCAAGAAGAAGTTAATGATAAGATATATCTCTTTGGTGGTCAAGTTCCATTACAAGATATAAACGGAGCAGGTGCATCAATCGATAGTAGTAGAACAAAGAATAGTGTTAGTCAAACACTCAAGGAAGCTCGTGAAGCATCATCCAAACGTCAACAACAAGAGGCAATGGTTACTGCTACACATGATTTATGGGTATATGAGAAAGTTAGCGTCGATTCTACTGATAATGATAACGAATGGACATTAATATCACGAAAAGAACAGGGTATATCACGTCCAACACCCCGTACCAATGCAGCAACAAGTAGACTTGGCCATTTAATGTTTCTCTTTGGTGGAATAGATTCCAAAACAAACAAACAATTATCAGACGTATGGGTATTAAGTTTATTAACTAATAAATGGAGTTTAAGTCAGGCAATTTTACCAATTGATGAAGTTGATTGCAGTAGGTTGGTAGCGTGTGCTATATCAAATACTAAAGTTGCATTGATATGCAATGGTGGGAAGGTTATGGTTTATAATGATGATTTACCTACTCCTAGTATTGAGGAAGTACCGATTGATAATACCAACAATGATGGTCCGGACATTGGTCTGAGTAACTTTGCTTGTTGTTATATTCCCAGAACAACTGATGATGTTGATAACAGTAGTACTAGTCATGATGCTATTGATGATCTTCATGGATACAAGAGCAGGGCGGTAGCTAATGAAAGAAGTATGAACTATGTTAAAGCAGCCGAAGGTGAATTAAAAGATGTTTTACTATTCGGAGGGTCAACCGGTGATAAGTATAGTTCAGATGCTTTCAAACTTGATACCAAAACTTGGAAATGGACAAAGTTTAAAACAATATCAAATGATCTTCCACGAGCATTGGTTGATGCCAGTATAACATCCATTGGAAAGAATCAATGCATCTTATATGGTGGAGCTAGTTTGAACGAACGACAACAAATGACTGTGTGTGATGAAACATGGTTATTAACAATTGATGATAACAACAATGAAGCTAATTGGGAACGAATAGCAAACCTCCCTGAAGATGCAGTTGATAGTGGAAGTGCACCGCTATGTCCCGAGGGGCGTACTTTGGCATCATTACTAGCAACTTCCTCTGATGAACTTGTACTGCAAGGTGGTTACAATCCATTGACAAAACAAACCTATGGAGGTTCAAGTGGTGGAGGGACATGGTTATTAACACGTCATCCAATTGATCATGCTAAAATTGCAATGGAAAGAGCAGCTCGGGAACAAGAATTGAAAGATATACAGCTATCGGAAACTGAAGAAACAGCATCTCGTGTAGCAGACATGATTGCAAGTGCTGGACTAGGGAAAGGATTTGATGGTGGGAATTTGGGAGTGGGTGGATTAGATCATGTATTGGAAGAGATTAAGACTCGGATATGGACACCACTGGCTGCTCCTCCCAAGTTATTAGCCGATTTGGGTATCCAACCTACAAGAGGTCTGCTTCTCTATGGAGGCCCAGGATGTGGTAAGACACTCCTTGCATCAAAACTTGGATCGATACTCTCACCCTTTCGACCAATAACAGTAGTTAATGGACCGGAAGTGCTTGACAAGTTTGTTGGGAGTTCTGAACAGAATTTGCGTGACATATTTGATAATCCTCCAGGTAAGTATATGTTAATATGAAGAGTGATTCATCTCATTGCACATTAGTCTGACCTTGTACTTTTATATACAAATTTCAGATATTTACGACAAGTACAAATGGAATGAAACCGATGGTGGTGAGGCATTAGGTCGTGCGGCTATTCATGTCGTTGTGATGGATGAATTTGATGCTATTGCAAGGAACAGAGGCGCCGGTGGTGGCGGACAAGGTGATGCTGGAGTAGCAAGAGACTCGGTTGTCAACCAATTGCTATCCAAGATGGATGGTGTGAATCCGTTAAAGACGACAACATTGGTGATTGGACTGACCAATAAGAAAGAGTTGATCGATCCAGCTCTATTGAGATCCGGGAGATTCGAAGTACAGATAGAAATTGAGAAACCAAAGACTGTGGAACAACGCCGTAGTATAGTGATGGTTCATACCAAGCAAATGTTTGAAACGGGGAGGCTAGAAGTGAACAATCCACCCCTAGGAAGTGCAGCTGAAACCCATTTGAAGAAGACGAAGCATTTAGAAAACAACATCTTGAGCTATGATCAACTGGTAGAACAAGTGGCAATAGACTGTGATGGATTTAGTGGAGCCTCGATTGCTGGAGTAACACGAGCAGCTGCTAGTCGCGCCTTGGCCAGGTCTGTTGGAAGGCTTTCAAGTGACAATCCGTCATATGAAGATGATTCGCCATCGAGTATAATGGATTGTATAGTGTCCCAAGATGATTTAGACCATGCTATACAGATTGTTCGAGGCAGATCAGGCGACTCGGGGGATCGTCGTGATAGTGCAGTAGAAGATGAACGTGCAACAAGAACACGTCAAATAGAGGATGATTATGATTTGAGGACTAACAAAGTCGATCGGGAATGGAAACAAGAGCGAATGGAGCTGAACATTGCTCAACTTACACAAACAGTGTCAGATCTTGAAGAGAAACTGGAACATCTGAAAATAATATGATACCTAGTGTGTACACGGCCGATACAAAATAGAGTACTTCCAAGCTAGAGCTTAGTAACATTATCTATGTTACAACTTTTGTTTTCCCTTCTCTGTCTCCATATCCATCTCTATCTCATTCACTCTTTTATCTATGTAAAGGATATCAATGGTATCCTTCTGAGCTTTTCCAGATTTAGTATATATCTTGCTTCTATATGAACGCACATAACTTATGCACTTTCAGTTGGTGGATGGTACCTGTTCATGTCATGACCAGCAGCGGCAGGCATCTGTGTGAATCCAATTTTATTGTCAATTGCTTCTCCAAATTGTTTCACCAACTTGTGCTCTTAGTACGGCGGTGGATGAATCAACAGTTTTGGCGTGAACGATCTTGTGATCTCTAATGGTGAAAACTAAGCGTACTTTTGTCTCCTCATCGGAGTTCTTCAGCATGAACTCACAATCAACCAATCCTATTCCTATCTCATTGCAATGGACAAGGGTTAGAGAGGTGCCTTTTTCCATATATGCCTCATGTGTTGACTTTACCTGTGCACGATCGATTATTGTATGCATCCATTTATTCTCTAGCTTTTGTTCGAAACCGGGGTTGAACTCTTCTTTGGTGATATGGAAGGTAGTTGCAAATAGAGAATCAAAGAGCTCGATAGGGAAGGAGGTTTTGGGTGTGCCGTCGAATGCAGTAGCGTATTGACGAATTAATGGTTCAATCGAGACATGGGAGATGTAATAGTAATAGACGATGTGTATACTAATAGCAAGGTATGTTGATTTATTTAGACAATGTGCAACTCCATGGATATGTGAAACCAATGCAACTCCTTCCTCAATAAAAAGATATCTTTTGATTTGGGGGCTATTTCCAAGGCATAGGCGGGCGTCGCCAACGTCACCCCCCAATTACTCATATATTCGTTCTAAATACCCGTAAAAGGCTTATATATGGTCTTTTTATCCGGGAGATATCCCCCTAGCCCGAATATTGCATGCATTTTTTTTTAATCGTAGACTCAAGATATCTTCATAGTTGAGCCTCTCCTCTTCTTCAACAACACAGCTGCAAGAGATATTGAGAACACCCCGAACCCTATCCTCTCATAAAATACTACAACCAATCTCATATTATCTGAGGAAAACAATATCATCATCATGACAATGAATAGCAACAAATCGTGAGTCTCTTTTCCTGTTTTCCTGTTTTCCTAAGATAATCGATATCTATCGACGATGATGTGCCGACGATGGAGAGGGAGATGACTACCATTCATCATTGCAATGAAATGTACTATCGATAGGCCCATAAACCGATGGAGAATTTCATGATGATATACGAGCACTGTAGTAGGCGGCAGTGGAGGATATAGAGCAGCAGAGATCATAGTTCTTCTAGTTTTGTGCACAAGATGTGATCATCATATCGTCATCGTCATTAACAACACAACTTCCCTCTCAATACTCCAGACAGGGATATTCCCTATTAACGATTCTATTTGGAGTCACTGCCTTTATTCTTGTAAGTGCTTAGCTCCTCGCTATTCATAATGTCGTCGGCGATGATTGCCATTGCAATAGATCTTCGTCTTCTTATCATACTATACTAACATACGCTCGTCGGTCATACCATTATACCTCACTTACCCAAAGATGTGGATTGGAGGAATCAGATGTAACTTTTTAAAGTTTGATTCCGTATCTGGTGCCGATGAACCATTCAGTATGGAGTTGGGTATGTGGTCTTATGCATATTACTCCCTCTTATTGAATACATCTGGTCTCTATGCCTTTGAAAGTTGCAATGGCTATCCTGACTTCACACCAATCGATGCTTCATGGAAGACAGCCCAGGGTAAGTGTAGTGAAGTGGAGGGATGATCTTTGTTCTTGCTTGTCAGTTTGCTCATATCATATGCACAAGTACATGTTAGCTTACTCTTTCCCATTGTCATTGCCTTCTTTTAGCCTTCGGAATCATCACCTTCATCCTCGGAGTCGGCATGCTTGTATGTATGTGTGTCAATGGCTGCTGCTTCTTCCCTGATAATGACTACGCTTTGACGCATCGTTGGGAAGCACCAATGTACCTGCTAATTACAATTTGTCAAGGACTTGTTCTATTGTTATTGGCTAGTAATGCTTGTGATAGTAGGGTATTAACCGGATTAGGAGGGCCTAACCTCAACAATGTCACCTTTGAAGAGACTTGTCAAATGGCTACTGGAGCAAAGCTTGTTGTATCAGCAACAGTTTTCTGGTTTTGTGCTGCTGTAACGAGTTTCCTGGCAAACAAGGCAGAACGGGCAGAGCTGGCAGGAGAAGATGAAGTTTCCAAGTCTGATCAAGTTGCCGTTGCCACTGAGGAAGGAGAATCAAAGCCCGAGGAAGTAAAACCTACTGATGATGTACCTGAACAGGCTGTGGTAGAATCGGGAGGGGATTAGATTACATTGAGAGATGAAATGATGCATTTGAGCATGAGAAAGATGTCCTTAGTTGGGTGAAGTAGGTTCAATATCTGTTAGATGGACAATAGGTGAAGTAAAGTTTCTAGTCAAAGCAATAATTTCTTAACTTAGTATTTCCGGACTAATACAATAGTCATTCTTCAGTTGATACCACATTCATGCTTGGTGCTTCCTACAAGGATTGATATCTCGCTTTTGATTGCCCGCTATAATACTCCTCCTAATACACTGCAGCTTCTCTTCATTTTCCTTCTTTCATTTGAAATGAATATACCCTCATACTTTTTAGTTATGCAGTTAATGGTTCAGTAAGGCCTCCTCCAACGGCAAGCTCTGCTTCTTCCAATTCTTTCATCTCAGTCTTCCTTGCCATTACACTCATTACAGCTGCACCTACCCAAAATGCTGTAGCACTGATAATAAACTTAGCTCCAGTACTCATTTCACAAGTCTCTCCAAATTCAGCTTGGTTAGATAATGGAGTGTTCAAATCCGCTAGTACATTACTATTGCATGCATTACTCGACAATAATAATAGGACAAGTCCTTGACAAAGTGCAGTAAGAAAGTATGCAGGCGCTTCAAACCGATGTGTGGATCCAAGATCTCCAGGTCCAGTAGAACATGCAGCGATTGATGCAATAACTAACATGATAACTCCGAGAATAAAGGCCATGATGCTGAATGCCTAAATATAAAAGAGATTAGAGAGGTTGTAGTAAAGTTTCTGTACAAAGATGGTATCTGCACTTACACGAGCTGCCTTCCAACTTGAATCAATATCAGTCATATCCGGCTGCATATTGTAGGTAATTGCAATGAAATTGTAATGTAAACGAGATGTATGAAAAAGATACACAAGATATGCTCACAAATTTTGTTAATCTCCACTTACATAACCAACACAGTTTTCAAAGACGTAAGTGCCAGAAGTTGACGCTACTGCAGCCCATGATTGATAATACCACCTATTCAAGCATTAAGAGATGAGAGAGATATAGTATATAAGTATGGTGCACTGTCTACTGATTATGACTATAATGTATTGAGTATTGACGAGAATTTTCGAATTTCACGAAACATATATCACTCACGTTCCTAACTCTATAGTCACCGGTTGTTCTGTATTAGATGTTGATATAAACTTTAAGAAATTACAGCGGAGTGAGCCTATCCACATCATGATAAATGCTGTACATCATTTCATATGTAGGGGTGGAGAGGAAGGTATAGAGAAATTGATGCACATCATGTGAGCATTTTTTTTTACAAGAAATGGCAAACAATTAGAGGGAGAAAAGCAATACCCCGGCACTTACCCGTGATGGCAAATATCGTCGTCATGATGGAGAAGCCCGAGCTTGATACTTTGATCGGTGGATTGGCCATGGTTGATATAGTAATAGCTGTGTTGGTGATTGTTTTGTGTTTTATTGATATGTATGTATATTATTCTATATTATTAGTAAAAAAGGATACCATGACATAAAGAAGATAGAAGAAGATGCACCAACCGAATGCTGCCCACTATATGTACATTCTTACTTCAATCTATTGACTGTGACCATAATCAGTGGATATATATATACATTTGCAATGAGCGGAGAGTCACTACCGCCGTTCCTACCAAAGGCAGGTGAGCCTCTGCCGTAAGTTTCAGTATCATTGCAATAATGACCATTCGACTTACTTCTTACTTGCTGCTTGTCTGATTGATTGTCTGCTAACCTCTCACATCCGCATCATCCTTACTACAACGCTACAATACTACAGTAAATATATGTTCTGCATACCATTCTTCTGTGCACTATCAGCCTTCGTTCTCCTATTTGTCGGTACATATTGCAGCTTTGTATCATTTGAATCACTCGATAGTGATCTTGTACTAAACTTTGGTTTTTGGTCCTATAAATCATGGAGCTTAGTTGATACCAATAATGATGGCACAATCGACATATCATTAGACAATTGTGTATTATACCCAAATGATTTAAACATTGATAAGAATTGGAAGGCATCACGAACATTTAACTTAATTGCAATCATTATTGGCGGCTCGATATTAATGTTAGATTGTTTCCAAGGATGTATGTCAACGAAACGTAATGTATCATTCCGAACTGGTAGTATTGGTTATTTAGTTTGCACATTATGTGCTGGTTTATCTTTTATCATATTGGATAGTAATCTTTGTAAAAACAATATGCTTATTACAAAGTCGAATACGGCGGGTATGGATTTCTCGGATACATGTAGCTTGTCTCAGGGTGGAAAATCTACAATTGCAAGTACAGTATTGTTCTTTATTGCAGCTGTTGGTAATTGTCTTTTGCATCCTGCTCAAGTTAAGAAGGAAGAACTGGAGAGTGTGAAGCAAGGAGGAGGTGAGGGTGATGGATTAGATGAACCATTGTTTACTGAGGAAAGTAGTGTCTTGTAGGTAAAAAGAAGACTTTATTTGGAGTAGGATCCGGAGTTATGAAGTGAATAATAGTCAAAAGAAAAACAGCGCAATATATATCACGAGGAAAGAAGTTAGATTAATCAAGAAAGAGCTACTAGAGAGAACTGTGCTTTATTTCTTTTTGTTTCCTCATAATATGAGACTTCTTCTGGGTTTTCAAGTAACACCCGATTTGATATTCTCATAGATGTCTGCCTATCACGTCATCGAGCCACTACTAATTGAAAGAGTGATGTGCAAGCCAAAGAAACTCGCTCGGCGTATAGTATCATAGATATGCTTATATATGATGATCGGCGGCTATTAATCATGACTCTTATCGTAGCACTTATTTTTATGAGAGTATGTGATAAAAGATGAATGTTCAGTAATATGATGTTTAGTATTACCAGAATGAGATACAAAATCATACACGGAGAGGAGAATTCTTGTCGACTTATTAGTTGGGTTCGTACGTGTTTATTTACATCCTTTGACTGCAATACAATATGCAACAACAACAAAGACGCCGACAAAGGATATCTCTCTCATTAATTGCAATAGTAGTAAATGCCAGCTATACAACCATTGCACCAATAATACCACTCGAGATTTCAAAGTACAATATAAATGAACGAAGTATATCTCTTATATTTTTATCATTTAGTTTTGGTTCCTCAATTATACCACCATTGATTGCACATAAATTTCAATCTATTGGTACTGTTAAGGTTATGATATATTCAATGATTGGAATGTCTATTGTATTTTGGTTTATTGGTCATGTCTTTGAAATGACTCGTTGGATATCATCTGCTTCAGACGATAGCTCTACTACAGTACAAAACAACCAAAACAATATAATAATATCAATTCTTACCTTACTGCAATTCTTCCTTGGGGCATTCTTCTCAGTTATAACAACGGGATATTATTCATTAGCAACTTTATTATTCACGGACATAAAGGAATCTAACATTATGTCATATATAGAAGCATCAGTTGGCACAGGATATATCATAGGTCCCATAATAGGAAGTTACATATACGATACAATGGGTTATCAATACACATTTAGTACATTTATCTCATTGAGTATGATGTTATTGGCATTCATTACATGGAGATTTCTAACACCGTATTTGAGGTATAAAGAATCAGAGGTTGATAATGATGTTGATAATGATGTTGATAATGATGTTGATAGTGGATGCTTTGTTGAGTCAGATGATGTTGAGGCACAGATTGTATCTGATCCGTCATCATCACTCAGTTTACGTCATACTGCATCGTACCATTCAATTGATACATCATCAGAGAAGAAAGATAGCAACAATATACTGCACTCTATTAACATCGAAGAAGAAGAGAAACAAATTCAACAGCAACCTCCTCCAACAATCTCATCACTTATCAGAGTTCCAAAGATCATACTTGCGGCGTCAGCTATCTCAATGGTAAATCTATCCTGGACTTCAATAGAACCACTACTGGCAACAAGATTAGACAATACTTTTCACATTGGTAGTAAGCAAATTGGGCTCATCTTTTCACTGTCAAATATCATCTATGTCCCGACGGTATTTCTAGTGCAGTATCTTCCAAAACATGTTCGGACTCTATCCATTTCAATTCTGCTTACACCGATAGCCGTGTTACTGGTTGGTTCTAAGTCTCTTACTATGGTAGTTATTGGCGTTATATTGCTCGGATTATTACCAACGCCATGCTGGATTCAGTTATTACCCTGGATGCAAGAACAAACATCAAAGTTATACCCTGATCAGCCCAAGGCGAATGATGTTACAGCATCGATATATAATTCAGCTATGACCTCAGGTCAGATTGTTGGATATCTTCTTGGACCGTTATTGGGTTCTAAGGGTTTTGCCCGAATGACACACATAGTTGCCTTGTTGATAACATGTCAAGGTATATTATTCTTATTCAGCACTGAAGAATACTGTTACAGGTCATCTCTTAGGCTTAATAGAAGAAGAGACTTTCAAATCAGACAAACCATTATATAAACTAGCATAAATGTGATAAAACAATCAATTGTCACCCAATAAAATCTAGTTCATACTTCTGAGGGGTGTAGTACATAAAGTATTTCAAAGATGGAAAATATTGTAGCATCTGCATGCTGATATATCTCCACTTGATGGCCAAACTTGCCTGATAGTTGGCAGCAAATCGAGATGTTATACACTCATACAAT
>Ga0214481_100597_pt1 | contig 17858 bp, 10 predicted proteins | sample M1_20Mar14CPVII9_4_FD_165057 | JGI IMG/M metagenome (GOLD analysis project Ga0214481, IMG submission 165057) | Marine eukaryotic communities from Monterey Bay, California, United States - M1_20Mar14CPVII9sort6BwellG10 | ecosystem: Environmental > Aquatic > Marine > Unclassified | place: USA...
ATGTCATCGAATGGGGGGCTGTAACTGGCTGTATTTATCTTCTAACTAATGCTAAGACTAAATATTGAGATGAAAAAACTCTTCCTAGATGTTACAAATAAGAGACATTTCTTCTTCTACTACTACTACCGAGATATACTAATTGGCTGAACTCAATTCCAATGCCGGTCGGGAGTTCGTCAAATTATCTCCTCATTCATATCCTCGTTTCTATCATGTTTCAAGCCCGTACCACTGCTAATTTCCTCTCCAGTTATCATAGTAGTATCTGGATATTGTTGTTCCTGTAGCTGATCTGCTTTTGCGTGAGCACCCCATTGTTTATAGCATTTGATGGCTGACTGGTACCAACGATTTGATTCATCGGTTTCACATATAGAAGACAAGAACTTGCCATAATATTCAGCCGCTAATCCCTGTTCATGGATAAGACCATGATCACGAGCTGATGTGATAGAGAGTTCATATGATTCCTTGGCCGCAACTATGTGATCATCAGAGGCATAGTTCTCAGCCTCAAGGAGGTACAGCTTATTCTCGTACACGTCTTTGCTACAGTTCTTCGTCCACAGCTCCATCTTATTCAACATCTTCTTACCCTCTGTCAACCAATCTTCTCCTTCCCCCGCACGAAAGAGTTGGAATGAAATTAGACCACGGTATAAACTTGTAGATATCATCTGGATTCTCGGCATGTTAAAGGTTGGCTGAGCTGACGCTAAGTCATAACACTTATTAGCCTCCATGTAGTCTCCTCTCCAAAATGCAGCCATATATCTGTTTGTGAATATAGCATCAATCCCATGAGGTATCTTCTTGAGTCTGCAATGTGCTAATAGAATCTCTTCATTGATGATTGTACCCTGAAATGCCAAGTATGGCCGAGTGTCTATGCCTGTCAAACTGTCAACTAAAGAGCAATCAATGACAGCATACTTTAAGTTCTCTTGATTGTACTTTGCCTATGTATAGAGAAGAAGGGAAAGTAATTGGTGAGTGGAGTACAGGGTAATAAAAGGTCAAGGACTAATGACAAGTTAATATGAAATATACTTACAATAATCGGTAACGATCTGGCATGTTCCTCTGATACAACACGAAGATGCTCCCCACTGAAGAAAGAGAATCTGATACTCATGGTTTCGGCATATGTTCCTGATTGCACATCACCTACTTTCATTCCACATTGGTAAGCTTGGTGAAGAGCAGAAGCTATCTCTCGATGCGGCTTGAAAAGAAAAGTGAGGAAGCCGTACAGAATCACTGCATGTAGATGTAAAAGGAAATGTTAGATGTTGGTGATGATAACATACATTCATTATATACAAGTTCCAGTTCCACTCACAATGTGTAAAGGGTGACTGAGGATCGAGTATCTTCTCTGCAATTTCAGCCCATCTTCTAGCCTCATCAAAGTCATTCTTAAGATACACCAAGAAGAAACCATACACAACAAATGCTGTAGCAGATTCTTCCAGTACACCATTGGAAAGAGAATAACGAACCATAGCACAAGCAATCAAAGGAAGATAGGGTGATGACTGCCGGTAACATGCAAGGGTAATCGTATTCACAATAGAGAAAATATGTCTCTTCCTTGCATTAACAGATATGTTTGTCTGTTTCAATTTCAAGATTGACTCGATAGTATACTGAGAAGTTATCTTGCCTGTTTCTTGTATTGCTTGGACTACTGTGGCTGGAGTTGCAGTTGCTGGTATATCAAACTAAAGGAAGAGGAGGTGAGACGTGAATTTGTAAGTTTAAGTACCAAAAAAAATGGTATCCTTTCTAAAATGAACACATTATATGATGTGCACAACTACTAATACTAATATGAAGGCACTTACCTTGAGCATACGAAGCACGGCTATACCTCGTGCAATATCATCCGAGAATCCAAGTTCTCCACTCCCTCGTAAAGCCTTTAGCAGTAAATCTTGAGCAAGAAGTGAGTCTTCAAACGAGACATTGTCTATGATTGCATTGGCATACAGTATGACTTCTTCACTCTTGCCAAGAGCAAACGAACAGTAGGCAGCTCCTTCGTGTAGCTTTAGACACAATTCATGTGTTGATTCATTGATCCAAGGACCTTCTTCTGATAGGAAAAATATACCGTTCTTGTAATTAAAGAGTGCCGTTTGAAAGTTGGAGTGGTCCATGGCTTGTTTACCTGCAACTACATTCCATGATGCATATCTTATTCTCTGTGCCTTATCAGTAATGAAGGATGGTCCAGCGGCGTTTATTTGTTCCGTAGCTATATGGATGAGCGTGGATGGCTTAATGGTATACTCATCGAGGCTGCTACTAGTATCACTAAGGTAGAGATGATCTATACCCCCCTCGATAGATGACTTATGAGTAGCGGCGTCAAGACTTGTTAAGGAAGCCAGGCAGTTGGCCATATCACGGTGGAGTTTTCCCCGTTCGTTCATGTCTATGTTATCATAAACACTCTTTTGTATAAGATCATGTGTGAATGTAACCCTCGAGCCTGATAACTCGATAACTCCTCGATCAACAAGGTCCGGCAAGAAAGATTCGATACCTTCCCCAGGTGAAATTGATGAAGCATTATCAAGAATCTTGAAAATACACAACTCGGACGATGTACCAAAGCATGAAAGCATTCGTAAACTCTGTAATGCCTGTGCCTCAAGATACGATAGATTCGATACAATCAAACTAGCAACATCATCACCCATCTGAAGTGCCGATATCTTATTCACATCCCAATCGAATCGATGTTTCATTGGACTATATGCAATTGCCGAATCATGAACTAAGGCACTTAGGAACTGAATAACAAATAGTGCATGACCACTTGTCTTCTTATGCACAACATCAGCCAACTCATATACCAATCGTCGAGATAATCTCAATTCTGACATGATCATATCAGTAACATCATCTCTTGATAAACTTGGTACATTAATCTCTGTCAAATTCACATTATTAGCCTTTTGTAATGTCTCCAACTCCGTAGCAAATGGATGTGTCTCATCAATTTCATTATCACGATACATTCCAATACATAGGAATGGTCCTTTAATACCGACTAATACTTCTCGTATTAAACTTAATGTCGTGGCATCACACCATTGTAAGTCATCTAAACAAAACATGATATGTCGATCCAACTTGATTATTGATTGAAGTAATGCCACGAGTAGGAATACCAATTGCCAATGGGACATGTCTGCTTCTGCATTATTATTCCGTGTTGTTGATGTTGTACTATTCCTCCTCATGGCAGGTATTAACAATTGCAAACTGGGTACAAATTCACTTAATGAATCTAAACTAATATACGGGTCTAATGTCTCCTGTATCGAAGATATAGCCCGTTCAGCATATACTCGATCTTGTTCATTGGTATCATTATTCTTCATTGATATAAGATTAGTCACCAATTTCTCAAATAAGGAAGATAATAGTAACTTGGATTCATATTCTAATCCTCTTTTGAATTTAATATGTAATGTCATCCATGATCCCATATTCTCGAGATAGTCACTTACGAATTGTACTAACTTTGATTTACCCGAGCCTGCTGATCCTGATATGAATACTACATCTACATTACTTGTAGTCTCTTCTTGCATATCACTTAACGCTCCACCCTTCTCTTGACTACCATTTCCCTGAGGAGCTGCTGCTTCTTTAGCAGCAATAATACCATTAGCAATCTTTAATATATCAGTTAATTCATTCACACGTCCATAATATCCTTGACCAATCTTAAACTTTTCATCTAGAGTATTAATACTATAGAATTCTTGTGTTTGATTGTATAGATATATTTGGGGTGTATTGATCATTAACTCTAATTCTTGTATTATTTGCTGTATTGTTATATTGGAAGTAGAAGACGAAGTAGTGGAAGAAGAAGGAGAAGACTGGGTTGGTTCAATTAGATCAGAGAGTAATCTACAGATTGATATTGGATACTCTCCTGATTCAACTATATGTCAATACGGAAGAGATAGAGAGTTTGGAAAAGGATGAGAATTTGAGAAAGAGTTGTGCACATCATAGCACAAACCCAATACAAACTCTATACTGCTTAACTTACCCAATGTACTGAATAATGAATTAGCTTGACTTCTTCTCCTAACTTTTGCAATTCGTAAATCTTTACCTCCTCTACTTTTCTCACCATCAACTATCTGCTCGGTATCACCACCATAAACATCAGATGACTCCTCGGATACCATCGAGGACTTCTGCTGTATTATCTGTGTTTGCTTGTTGGCTGCTGAGGATGAAGATGATGTAAATATAGCGTGCAATAGCTGTCCAATACTTTGTTGTTGTTGTTCTTGTTGTTGTATCTCAGGATAATAACCAGCATCTAATAATATCAAATTATTGCCATCAAGTTTGATTTTGACTAGAAAGTCACTGGTGCTCAGCTGTTGATTAGCATGTTCATTAGAACCTTCTATTGTATTGTCGGTCGTACCATTGGTAGTGGTAGTGGAGGAAAGGAGAGCTTTGACAATGAGTAATGATAGCTTGGTACAATTCAAACTTTTTATATCATTCGATACCCTCTCTATCTCTTTATCTTTCGTCTCATTGGTTTGCACTGCATTACTTGGCGGAGATTCATTCTCAAATAGAAATGTTACTGTAGATGTATACTGTCTTGTTAGTAGTTCGGTTAATGATAGTTTCATGATATCATCATTGTTAGCGGTGTTCATTGTTGAAGTTAGTTAAGGGGTTTCTTTTTTTTTGCTCGTCGATAGGAGATATATATTATGATTATGATTCTCTCTTTATATAAACTTTTGTGAGGGTATGAAGGCACAGCGCACTACACCACATCTGCAATGCATTCCGGAGCGTATATTGGCCGCCGGAGGTTTAATAGAGAGACAGTTATTATGGCTGACAAGGTTGCCCCGAACAAATTTTTCTCAAACACGGTCATTACAGCGCAAGTCTTAGCTTTTTAACTGTATCATTGCACGGATCACCCTAATATATAAAAGCGCTCCACTAGTGCGGCACACTTGATTGACTCTTTTATATCATTATGTTTAATATGCTATATTCGTACGATATGGTATACGATAGTCGATAACTTTGCAGTTTGCCTTACATATGCAGTATCAATTTGTGCTGGCCTCTATGACAATTTGAGCGCGGAAACGTCTTGATTTCAGTTGATGTTGCATGCATGTGGGTTGAGTTTAGTTTTGATGTTCTACTATGAGATGATAAATGATGTCCTCCCTACATCCTACTACCACCAGTGAGGCTAATATCAAGCCAGAGTGTATCGTATCGTCGGGATATGATCCGATCAAGAGTGAGGAGACGGATGACGAAGATTGCAAAGATATCGACGACACATCAAATTCACATCAAAACATCAGCATTAAAGAAGAAGCAGTAAAGGCTGAAGTAAAGGCCGAAGAAGATATTAGTACTGATGATGAGCGTAGTCCGGAGTATATTGTATCATCATCATCAGGATACATTCCGGTGAAGAGCGAGGAGACGGATGATGAGGATAGTAGGGATACCAACAACATATCAAATGAACAGAATCTACCCATCAAAGAAGAAGGAGAGATGAAAGTAAAGGCAGAGGAAGATAATGTTAGCACGGATGATGAATATGGCAATGAAAAACCAGTAAGACCTCCTGATCAATCCAATGCATCTGTACAGGAAAGTATGGACATACAACACACGAGGAAGAAGAAGAGGAGTTATTGCAATAAAAGAAAAAGAGAAGTAGAGAGTAATAAACCAGTGCAAAAGGTGATTCGTATAGAGTGTTCAGTAGAAGGATGCAACCGCAAAGCGGCTGGGAATGGAAGATGTAGAACAGATCATGGGGGATATAATCTTTGCAGCCAAGAAGAATGTACAAACAAAGCTCAGAAGGGAGGAGTTTGTGCTAGGCATGGTGCAGTAGTAAAGAACAAGATTTGCACACACGACGGATGCACAAATCAAGCTCAGAAGGGAGGTGTTTGTGTCAAGCATGGGGCAATATTGAAGACTTGTAGTCATGATGGATGTACAAACATTGTTCAGAATAGAGGAGTTTGTATTATGCATGGTGCCGTAGTGAAGACTTGCAAGCATGAAGGATGCACAAATCAAGTTTATAAGGGAGGAGTATGTGTCAGACATGGGGCTCAGTTTAAGGCGAAGACTTGCAAACATGAAGGATGCACAAAACAAGCCAAGAAGGGAGGAGTATGCATGAAGCATGGGGCCAAAGTAAAGACGTGCAGCCATGAGGGATGCACAAAATATAAGGGAGGATTGTGTAAAAGACATTACAGGCTATCAAATGGGGAGAGTGTGGCTGTATGAGCTTAGTCAATACTTAAAACTAATACAGCAATCGTCTAAACTACTTCCTATTGCCTTTAAAAGACCTAGATACTGTCATGATTTGGTATGCTTTGCCTCAACTTCCTCTCCAATACTAACTCGCTCGGCCTTCTCTATTCAATTTACTCGGTAGCACTTTCATTCTTACTTTGACTTTTCAACCACGAGGTATAAAGTTCTGATGGCTCGAATGTTGTAACATTATCTATGGCTTGTCCATACATTCTACCATACTTCGGTACCATCCGTGCAAGTTGTTGCCAAGCCAAGTCATCAAACATAGTTCCATTATATAAAGTATAATACCCCTTCAAGTTACATCTACTCTCCTTTTCATATCTCTTCTTTAGACATGTTTTGTAATAAAACTCTCCTTCCGATCGTAATGCGTAATGATAAAAGACGGCAACGTCAGTTGGATTACGTGTATTCTGATAGCAACTTCTGCATTTAAAGATTGGACGTTGACCGGTAGTATCAAGCCAATTACCCTTCTTTAGATTAAACTTGTGAATATGACCAGTATTATCAGAAACGTATGATGGACGTAGAATTGGTTTGACATAACCCTGCCACGAATCTGGACCGGGATTCCAATGAACATTACGTTTCGTAAGTGGTGTAGGAGTGTATTGTTTTGCTCCACTGATACCCATTATTTTCCAATTGATCGATAGTTGTCCACAATCTACTCCACAATAATGGTCTGCAAAGTCAGCTACATTATCAAAGTTTTTGAGGACTGATCATATGATATGAGAAATGTTAGAAGACTTTCGATACACTTGCAAAGTATGACAAACAAACACACATGACGTACCCAGAAACTCGTCGGCATCAAACAAAGATACAAAAGTAGAATTTGCAGCATCTTGTTTAATACATTGTACTTGTGATAAATGATGTGGAAACTTCTCATTAAGGGTAGGATAATGTATTAGACGAAGATGTTCATGTATATCTTCTCTTGATTCATACCAACTTCTATAGGCATATTCATCGAATGGATGGAGACCATACATGAGATCAAAGTCATCTGAATTGTCATATATAATGATCGGAGAGAATCCTAATGCATAATGAAAGTCAACAAATTCATCGAGGTAGAGCGTTTCGTTCTTTACCATGACACATAGTGCAACATTTGATGTACTGTTTGTTGGTTTATATACTATTAACTGTTTGGTATCGTCTATTAGCTGCCGCTGACCATCCATACTATTACTGCTACTGGAAGAACCGATAAGCTGTTGATCATGATGTCTACTGTAGATGATATGAAGGATAATAACAATAAACCATATCCATATTCTCCGCGGTCTACATTTGCAACATATTGTTTTGTTCATAATAATATTGCCAATGTATCTATCGCCAGAGATATCTAGATCCGATGCACCCCACCGCCGCCCTAGCAAATGTTGTAGTGGTAGGGCTAATTCTTATCTAACTCTTATGTCTGTACTATGCCGTGATTATAATATTATATTGCATCATGCAATAATATAACAATACATCTAACCATACTAATTTTGCAATGTTCACCACAGTTCGAACACGTGGAATGTATTGTTTACAAGTGAACCTATTTGGGGGGCATACACTGAGCCCGCGGCAGCGTTAAGCCCACCGCAGGTGCCCCCGGAGGGCCCCCGGAGGGCTAGCCCACGCAGTGGGCTAGTACATATGTACTTTAAAAATGCTTCTTAGGATACCAAAAAAGTAACAGCAGGGTATCCTCCTCTAACTCACTCAATACTAAGATTGATACAATGAAACTACTATCATTGGAAAGATCATTAAAAACTAAATAAGTTCGTATGTTTGTAGAGTGTTTAGTCTGGTATTTCAATACCAAAGAGGGTTTGATATGGTAGTGGTAAGTATGTTATTCAAAATTGCAAATGCTGCCTAAATTTCTACTGTCGGATATTAGTTGATCTACGTATCGGCCTCTTCTCAACAGACCTAATGAAAACTGCACAGGAACCTGATTGGGCAAGAATATATTCGTAGGAAGATATTTACGTCTCAAGTGAATAAAATAAGAAATTATAGGTATAGTGATAAGTAGATTGAGTATTTGTATGTACAATGATGACGGCTATTAGATAATACACACATCCTAAAGAATGTCATCACTATTTGCAATGGAACTCTCCCTTTTACCCTCAAACAACACCAACAACAACAGTTCACTAACAACATCACAAAGAGTACAACAATTAACATCCAATCCAAATTTACAATCAATAATAAAACAACAAGTGAATCAATCTGGATATGTTACGTCAGCTGGGTATAAGGCTGTATTACAGCAGTTTTTGTATAACAATGCTGTTGGTGATGAGATTGATAGTTCTTATTATAATAACGATATGAACAATTGCAATGAGCAGCCCCAACATAATATAAATACTTCACAGAGCAATAGAAGAAGACCACGATCAGTTAGTCATGACGGAACCTCATACCGCAACAGCAACAACACAATACATCGAGGTACCTACAATCCACGAACCTCATCCCGTAGACGTCCACGCTCAATCAATGGTAGTTCAAGATTTGGTAGTATAATCCAATCAACTTCCAATATGACTACATCTACAATGTCATCAATGACTGCCTCAATAACAGCCTCTATGAACAATTCTAAAGGTTGTTTAAATACTAGTTGTTTGAATGGTAGTATATTGAATGATTCATTCTTTGGTAATGGTGGTGGTGGTAGTAGTAAAAGAAGTAGTTTAAGTAATAGTTTGGGAATTAGTAAACGTTCCAGCTTGAATGCTGGCAGTGGCTACACTTCCTATATTGGTACTAGTATGACATCATCCACTAAACGTAGCAGCATAACCACCTCCTCAAACTTTGGTAACTCAACAAGGGGTGGTAGTACGATTAGTTCATTAACATACAGTAAACGATCAACATTTGAAACATTTACATTCGAAGATGATATTAATTCTCCACATTATAATAATTCTCCGGGTTGTGAGAATAATAACTTGGCACCCAGAAAAAGAAGTGATGTTAGTATAACTCAAGAACAATTGGATATATTACGAAAGGAACGAGAGGGTGTAAGAAGAAGTAATGATATTGAGTTTAGGGGTAGTTCGAATAGTAGACGTGCTAGATTGAAAAAGTTGATTAGGTAAGTTGTTTAATTGTTTTTGTTAGTTTGGGGGATTGATTATTTGGGTTAGGGGCTTTGGACGAGGGTAGTGTTAAGGTGTTTAGGGGGATTTGTTGGATTGTGGGGTATTGTCGGGAGGCGGCGGATTCGGGCACGTGCCTTGCCTTAAAAGATCATGTGCATATTATAGCTCAACTAACATTCTCCACTCCCTTCTCAACCCTGTTTCCAATATCCACTTAGTGTTAAGTTTGATCCACAAGACGATGATCAAGAACAGGATGCTGTACATCCGCCTCCACCTAACAATGGGAAGGGACGGTTAACTGGTAGGACGTTTCCAAAAGAGGTTGCCGTACCGCCCTCCAGTGAAGACTTAAATCCTCAAGCAAGCAAGGAGGAGGATGTCAAGGCCAAGGATGAGAGTAGTCCAAATAGACGACGACGGAGAAATAGAGGCAAGGACAAGAAGGAACGTAAAGACAAACTACTCTCACAACGTCAACATCAAGAAAGTTTACATAGTATACTCTCCAACCCACGAGATAGTATCCGTACTAAATCAAGTGAAGAGAATGATTTTGACAAATCATTCGACCCACAAGCATTCCTTAACAAGCTTTGTGAGGAGGGTAAATCATGTGCCCAAGGAGGAGTACCATCAGATACGAATAAGAAGTTATGTGATATGATGAATAAGAAGAAGAATGTTTGGTTACCTTGGCCATCTAAGAAGAGTTTGTTACGTACATCATCTTCGGCGGATAGTAATGATGATAGTATAAGTTTATCTTCGGTAATGTCGGCTGATGATGATGATGATGACGACGAAGATATGAGCAAGGATATGAGCAAGCTGTTCAATAGTAGCAGCGGTGGTGGAGAAGGAGGATGGTTGTCATGGCCTGATCAGAGTAGTAGCAGATCGCTTGGTAAGACGCCCAAGGAGAACCGGAGGACAAAGTTATCCTCCGATTGTACAACCCAGCCTGTTGCTACCTTGCCATTGTCAAGTACGTCGTCTTCTATCAAGAGTTCAAGAGCACGTGCTGCTTAAGAAGATTAAACTTAAATAATAATGAACAGTTGTACATAAACTAAGTTATAGATGCTAAGCATTAAACGCCAAGGCACCAAGTATACATCAATTTGAAGATTTAACAACTTAACATCAACTGCCCTACTTTCAAACTCATCACGTATATACTACTACTTGCCATCATCCACTTCTCATTCTCATCTTTCCTGTGAGCTTACACAAATCCCGGGAGTTGGGACACTGCATCTATCTGCCAAGTCACCTTGCCATTCAAATTCATTGCCACGAAAAAGGATCCTTTTCATGCGGTATCCTTTTGACCTTTTGGTATCCTCTTGATGAATGTGAAGAGAGGTGAGTCGTAAGTATTGCCAAGTCCATGTAGAAGTCGTATAGGCTGTGACGATCACTTAGCAAGACGACCAAGGAGAATTGGAGGAAGAAGGGTAGTAATAAGCTGTCAAGTACGTCTCGATGTCGTCTTCTATCAAAAGTTCAAGTTCAAAAGAGCACGAGCGGCTTAAACTTAAACTTTTAAATAAACTTAAATGAATAGTTGTACATTTACTTGTGTAAGTACTAATTTACTCTATTATACTTTCCTAATCCTAATATTAAAAGTAATGACTATTTTGCAGCTCTTCTGACACATATTCTGGCATCCAGTCATCGTTTGACATCCAGTCATTGTTTGAGTTTGACATACCGACATCGTTTGATGTGCTTCCCACATTAGTAGCAACTATCCCCGCAAGATGACCGGTATCAGCCATCGCCACTGCAGTATCTTCTAGTAGGGTGGTGGGTTTAGCTGATACGGAATCTCCCCTCCTTAAGCTCGTCATTATATGGGCTATATCAATTGCCTCTGGTGAGGGCTGTGTTGTGATAGTGGTGGTGGCCTGGATTGGTGAAGAGTGTGTATCCATTTCAACATTACCCCCAATCGAAAACCGTAACGGGATATTGATCGAGGCCTGTACCTGAATGGTTGTCTCCAAAACATTATTCTCGTTTACTGCCGCTACCTTCTTCTTCTTCTTACTTGAACTATCTTGTGTCCCCAACGCTGTAGCGACCATACTCGACGCATCATACCCCCTCCGTTTCATCTCTTCAATAGCATATTGTTGAATTAAAGCAGCATCATACTGAGGGAGTACTACTTTATTATTCTCCGCCTCATTCTCTCTTTGTTGAATCTCTTGACAAGCATGATGATACTTCTCTTGTTCAGCTGCTGACAAATTTCTACAATACTCTATAACCTCCGGGATTGCATTACGCCAATTAGCTGATACAGTCTTACTCATTTCTGATAGACTCATCCGTCCGGGAACTTTTCTATGCTTCCGTTTCTTTTCTATCTTTGCTTTATGTAAACTAGAGTACCAATACGGTGCCATGATAACGTCTTGATACCGTTCAGGACGAGGCATCTCGAGTGGATCGTGATGATTTGGATCATGGGCTGCCAACACCAGTGGGTCAACGGCACCACCGTCTACTATCTGTGTAAGGTAGGCCTTTTCAATTCGGAAGAAGATTGTATAATCTGTAAACGGTTTCGGTGGGAGGAGTTTTGATGAAAGTTCGAGCAGCTTCTTCTTCGCCTGCTTAATCTCAGGTGGAAGGGCTTGCTTCTTCTTCTTGGATGGGGTGCGGCTCCTCTTCTGATGTACAGTATTGCCGAGAGATGTAGGTAAAGGGAGGGCGCCATCTACTGTCCACCGATCTGGCATACTTGCGGTAGTTGACTTCTGCTGTATCTGTGCCATCTTGATACGTAACTTCTCCTCAATCTTGTGACTCATCTCTGGTGAAGAAGGTGGATTCCTAGTTTGCTGTCCTTGAGACATCTTGATTCGTAGTTTCTCCTCAACCTTGGAACGGATCAGTCGATTCATCTTGGCGGCTTCCTTATCAGTCTCCTCGGCAGGAGCGGACGACTCACTCCGTACCAATTCAGTCTTTAATCGTTTATGATCTGGATCCTCATCGGTTGTACTACCTGCCTTCCTCTTCCTTGCTGCTTCATAGGCATTTAGGCTTTGTAAATAGCGACGGAATGAATCCCTCGTCTTTACCCAATTCTCCTCCCCAACAATAGTACGTAACTTTTCTTGAAGAGATCTCATCTTGGCGGGTGTATACTCATCCACCGCTTGCTGAATAGTACTATAATAAACTTGTATTTGAGACTTGGCCTTGGTATATGTATCCTCATCATGAACCTTGAGATTATTCATTAACATTCGTAGGAACATTAAGAAGCCTTCTCTTTCCTTCTTCCCGGCCCTAGTCGTGACATTAAGTTCTTCTTGTTGCTGTGGTTGTGGTTGATGTTGCTGTTGTTGTTGTTGATAATTGATATGGTTGACAGCTTGAGGAGGCTGCTGAGCCTGAATAACTTGATTTGCTGTTTCTCCGTGTATCGCATTGGATGAGGATTCTTCCTCCTTAACACTGCCATCATCATTATCATCCTTATTAGTACTAATCGACTTATCATTATGACCATTGTGCACTATTGTATGAGTTAGACGAGGAGGAGGAGGAGGATGAGGGTAATAGTAACCAGGCGGCGGCGGGGGTGGATATCTGTGTTGGCTAAATCCAGGATGTGGTGGAAGATATCCGTATTGAGAATATCCAGTAGGATGCACCATATCAGAAGGAGGCATATACTTCCCAATATCATAATGTTTCGGAATATACTTCCCACCATGTTTCATACATCTTCCACCCTGCTGTGCTGTGTTATTACAACCCTCGAGGTTACATGTAACTTTGTTTGTGTGACCCAAAGTTGGTGGAGGTACACCATAATGTATCGGAGGCATATATACGGGAGGAGGTAGACGGGGCCTCTTTCTCTTATTGGTATTCATTATCTTCACGGGAGAGACTGATAATCTACTGACCGTGCCTCCTCCCTTACTACATGATACTTCACTGACATTACTCCCTTGTTTATTAAGACTACCCAACCCTTCTGTCTCCTCCTTAGTTTTAGGCAAGGGTTGCAACGAACCCCTGCGGTGCTCATCACTTATATGCACGGGAGGTGGTACTACCACCTCCACTTTTTCCATGGCACTATCAGCAGTCTTTAATATATGCACGGGAGGAGGTGGCCACTTCTTCTTGTTGATATTGTTTGTTTTCACGGGAGATACTGATAATAAACAGGCACCCTTGGAGGTGTCACTCATACCCGCTACTACTTCTTCTTCTTTCTCTTCTTGACTCTCATCCTGTTCTGTGGCTGCTACTTCCTTTTCTATCTGTTTACGTACTGTTAATGCATCCTCTCGTAATGCCTGTGATGTCTTATCACGTGCCTTCTCATCACCCACATCTGACCATATGTTCGTTGTTGGATCTTTCAAGAGGAATCGACCTGGTGGTTTTAAGTTCTTCACTTCGTCAACTATTGATTGTGCTATTACTCGTTTAAACGTGAACTTTGCAGTTAGGTATACACGTTTTTTACGATCAACGAACATACGATATTGTTCATTCCCTGGATGTGCGTTGATTATACCCCCGCGGCCGCATAATACATCGTTATTGCTAATTTCACTTTCTGATATTAAACTAGCACACTGATCCCAACTTTCATGCATCGAGTCAATCCAAACCTTTGAGGTGGTAGTAGTACCCACCATTACATCTTCTTTCTCTTCTTGACTACTCTCACGTATATCATCCTGCTCTGTGGTTACCGCCACCCCTACTACCTTCTCCTCTGATGCACTAGAACTATGGACATATGATATGTCATTCGTTAACTGCTGCCGCCCTTTAATACTACTATCAGTTGCCATTATACCACCCATAGTGTCCTGTTCTGTACTAGTCGTTGTTGTTGTTAATAACTCATGCTCCTTCTCATTGGTATCATCTGCTACTTCCATCTCATCTTGTTGATTCGTTTTAAGTCCACGAATACTAGGGTTATATATTATGTTGTTGGTTTGTATACTTGGATTGTTATCATCTTTGGTTTGTGAATCGATATCATTTGATGAATGAGCTTTATTGGTATCCTCTACTTGTTGTTCTGCTGCTACTACTTCTGATTGTTTTTGGTGTCGTTTGGCAGTTAGACTAGATTGATATATCATTGCACCGAATTCATCATCGGAATCGGAATCAGAATATGGCATTGTTGTTTTGTATTGTTGTTTAGTTATGCTCGTGTTTTGTTCAGTGAAATTAAACTAATACTAATGTTGAGAATTGCAATGTTTTATGAGAGTATAATATGTCTATTTGTCATTGCAATACTTTTATACTAATATAATTTTTAATACACGCAGCATGCATAATAAAGCTCACATACCACCGTAACAAACTTAGTTAAGGGTTTAAAGACATTACACATGAGATAATGACCCCACCATCATTCGTTCGAGACAATTTTGAGCAGATTCGCGGATTGGTGCGAAACACATTGTGTTATAGGGGCCAACACAACTGAAGCTGATTAAGGCATCAAGTAAGTAGGTACGATATATGTGTTTCATATATCATACAATCAATCGGTATATGATTATGGTTTTGATAACCGACAAGACAACAGAGTATGTATTAGATGATCTTAAACTCAGAGACAGAATCCTCCGCAAATTTTTTTGACATCACATAATTTTTTCAAGTCAACACTAACTCTTTGCCTTTGCGCCTACGATTTACGATACAAATATCAGACCAAACACTCCACAAACATACCAACTTAATCAATTTTTAATGCTCTTTCGAATGGTGGTAGTTTCATTATACCAATCTTTATATTGATTGAGTGAGAGGAGGATACACCAGTAATTATTATTTTGGTATCCTACTAGAATAAGAGGATCAAGATTATATCAAACATCATGGCTAAGCGGAGGGTTAGGCTATCATAGAGGGCACTAAGAAAAAATCCCATCTGAGTGAAAAATCGTCCCCTGAACTTCTACTATATATCAAAATGATCGCCGTGCTCTGGCGATCACGAATATACTGCGTGGTGAACATCGATACGGGGAAATAAGAAATTGCAATAGATGACGTCGCGGCTGCCATGATGATCACTAAGCAGCCGCTTCAAAAATTCTGCGCAAGACACGGATTCTGAGTGAAAGTAGGTAGATAATCGGGGGATACCATTAGTTTTGCAATTTTGTTATATGCTAATTTGTTAGTTGAACGGATCGATTGCCAATAATTGTAAATTACAGCTTTACCACTCTATTGCAATTTACTCGCGAGATCACGCCGATCATTTTGATATGCCCTAGGGGGTCAAAGGTCAAAAATTCGTCCAGATGGGATTTTTTTGATAGCCTAACCCTCCGCTTAGCCTCATACAATATCATCATCTCTGCACAATCCATATACATCGGTATCAGAAGAAGAATCAATAATAATAATATCATCCGCATTTCGGCCATTCATTACGTATTGTTTGTGGAACGCAAAGTAGAAAGAGTCCGAGAGGTATATCTACATTTCTTCTACAAATTAGAATTAGATTATTGTTCAACACTTCAATAATGGCACTCGACCTATCCGATGATGAAGAAATAGGTGAATTTATATATCAAACTAGTCGTACTGCAAAGTTACTACGAGAAAAGAAAAAGAATGAGGATGAAGAAGATGAGAAGAAGTCATCTATTATCATGGACAATAGATCAAATTCACATGATAATCATAATTTATTACCCATCAACATTGAACAAGAAGCAGTAAAGCTCGAGGTAAAAGCCGAGGAAGATGATATCAGTACTGATGATGAGCGTAGTCCGGAGCATGTTATATCATCTTTGCCGGGATACGATCCGGTGAAGAGCGAAGAGACAGACGATGAAGATACTAACAACACATTAAAAGACATCAGAGAAGAAGAAGTTGAGGAGGAGAAGGCAGAAGATAATAGCACGGATGATGATAATAATGCAAAGAAAGAAGTAGGAAGGCGGCGAAGGAAGTCGTCCCGTTTACTAGCAAACCCCATCACTCAACCTAGAGCATCTTCTCAGGAAAGAACTCAACGCACAATAAATAAGAGGAGACATTGCAGTAAAAGAAAAAGAGAAGTAGAAGAGAGTAATGGATCCGTTCAAAAGACTACTCGTATAGAGTGTTCTGTTGAGGGATGTACCCGTAAGGCCGCTGACAGTGGTACGTGCTTTAGAAAACATAAAGGTTATAGTTATTGCAGCCAAGATGGATGTACTAATCAAGCCAAGAAGGGAGGTGTTTGTATAAGGCATAAAGAGTTTGCAAAAGTTAATGAAAAGACAACTCGTATAGAGTGTTCTGCTCAGGGGTGTTACCGCAAAGCAAAGGATAGTGGTAATTGTAGTAAACACGGGGGATACAATTTTTGCAGTCAAGATGGATGTACTAAACAAGCTAAGAATGGAGGAGTTTGTCATAGTCATGGTGCAGTAGTGAAGAAGAAGACTTGCAGTTATGAAGGATGCACAAACAATGTTCAGAATAGAGGAGTTTGCATTAGACACGGTGCGTCATGGACGAAGAAGACTTGTAGCTATGAAAGATGTACAAATCAAGTCATCAATGGAGGAGTATGCATACGACATGGAGCTGTATTGAAGACTTGCAAGCATGAGGGATGTACGAACAATAGAAAGAAAGGAGGATTTTGCAAGAGGCATTACAGGGAATTCAATGGGGAATATAAGTGTACCCTTTCTTCTACTAGTAGGAAGGATAAGCGAGAACTTATTAGCTGAACTTTTCTATTAGCTGTTATTACGGATAAAGTAGTAAAGGAGACAGCTTACCGATCGAACTGTTGCAACCAATTGCGTTACTAAGTTGTTATGGTACTCATGGTCAGAGTAATTAGTTTAAATGAAGTAAAATGAAATGTATAGTTATCTGCCCACATCATGATATTAGTTCCAGTTATTCAGGCATTTATGAATAGTAATTTACCACTTCAATGCCTTGCAATCTTCGTCATCTGGTACCTCTCGGCAGTTAACCTCAAAGTGAGTTCTTGTTACCTCAACCCACTCTGGCCTCTCTTGTACAATGATATTTGATATTAAATCCTCCCATAGTTCATCTAAAGTGGCCTCTTCGTCTACAGCTCGAAGTATTTGGTAATCGTCTCTTAATTCCCATCCCCAGTTTCTTAGTCTTATCACATGCACTTGAGCTGACCCGCACCGCTGATCTATTAAACTCAAGTAGGTAATGTTATCATCGTCGTCTTTTGTTTTCCATTCTGAATCTCGGATAAATGATGTACCTGACAAAAGCTGACCATCATCACAAAACACAACA
>Ga0214481_100598_pt1 | contig 17853 bp, 17 predicted proteins | sample M1_20Mar14CPVII9_4_FD_165057 | JGI IMG/M metagenome (GOLD analysis project Ga0214481, IMG submission 165057) | Marine eukaryotic communities from Monterey Bay, California, United States - M1_20Mar14CPVII9sort6BwellG10 | ecosystem: Environmental > Aquatic > Marine > Unclassified | place: USA...
TGTACTAGGCTGATCTGTGTCATGTGGCTCTCCTGTACCAGCTGATGCTGCTGTGAACGAGAAGAGTATTACTATTACCGGCTTAGATTATTTGGCTGCGGCAATAGAGGACGAGGATGATATGATGATGGAGGAGGATGACACAGATCAGCCTAGTACAAACGATGCTCAGAATGGAGGTGTTTGCATCAAGCATGGAGCCAAGAAAAGGAGGAAAATTTGCACCCATGAAGGATGTACAAAACTAAGTCAGAATGGAGGAGTTTGTGCTAAACATGGTGCCGTATTGAAAACTTGCAAACACGAAGGATGTACAAATCAAAGAAAGCAGAGGGGATTCTGTACTAGACATTACAATCTATCGATTGGTAGGTGGAATGAGTGCAAGATGCTAAGGAGGCAAAGTTAGCGAGAAGTGATGTGATATGGATGGAAGAAGTTGTTGGAAGATGGGCATGTAGATATAGGATGATAATGTTATAATGTATTTGATAATCTAAATGCTCTCCTTACTTATATCTTAATTCATCATCGATAAGGCTAACTCCTCCTGTGCTTTAACATCTACATCCTCATCATCACTATCAGAATCACTACCACTCGAACTATCATCCTCATATAAGTTGACATCCTCGGCAACTTTCTCTCCTTCCTCCGCATCATCATCACTGCTGCCACTACTGCCACCCTCCTCCTCATCATCATCATATTGACCTCCCAAGGTAACCACTGCACCGCCTTCCTCATCTTCATCGTCTCCTCCATTATCGTTCTTGGTATCTTCACCCTTTTCTTTCAACTTTCTCTTCTTATGTTTCTCTTGGATACGTTCCTTCTCCTCGATACGATCCAATTCCTTCGTCTTCTTTAGACGACTACGTACCTTTTGTAGATACTCGTCCCTTGCCGATGCCAAGTCAGGTGTTGTCGCCGCTGACCCTTGGGGTTCATTCTCATCATCTTCACGAATCATATCCTCTTCGGCACTACCCTCATCATTAAAGACAATCTTTTGATTAATACCCGTACTCGATCCATCTATACGAATCTTCTTGGCATGACGAGAACGGCTTGCCTCATTGAGATGGACTTGTGGTAGTGGCTCCTTGGATTTCTCACCCCACTCATGTACCTGCTTGACAACTAGTAGACCAGAATTCTTCTCATCTTCTTCCTCATCTTCGCTGCCACTGTCATTATCATCTCTTGATCGTTTCTTGTCCTTCTTGGACTTTAACTTCTCAACAGCGGCAGACGCACCACTATTATTGCCCAACTTGGCAATCTTCTTTTCTAATCGTTCATTCTTAATCTCCTCCTTGAGCTTGAGTAACTTGTAGTCAACATTCTTCTTCTTCCGTTCTTCTTCTCTATTACTCAACTTCTTGAGGAATCGAACAGTTGGCATACTTGCCAATCCCAATGATAGTGCATATTCCTCCAATGGTAGGTGTGTCACGCCTGTAAAGATTTGCTTGTTGGGCATCAAGTGTATCGACCGTAGATAGGACTTGAATGCCTTCTTGGCTAATAAGTTCATATCAGGCGATGCCGCCACAACCGCCGCAGCCTTCTTCGATACCAACACAGCCTTATTAGGGTTCATACTACATGTCTTGACTTTAATCTTTGAATCTTCAAGTGCCTTTAACATCCCCTCCTCTTCCTCTGGCAATACTAATAATAATGCCTTCCCACCTGACTTGTATCGTGCCGTTCTTCCAACTCGGTGAATATACATTTCAACATCCTCGGGTGCATCGGCTTGGACTACCCAATCAACATTTGGAAAATCTAATCCCCGAGCAGCGACATCTGTAGCGAATAGTACCGCATGTGGACGTTGTAAGTAATCAAAGTATAACTTAGTACGTGTTTCTTGTTTCAACTTGCCGTGTAATGCCATTAGTGGTATACCAGGTTGTAACGTGCATAATATCTGCCAGACATGTCGTACTTGGGAACAAGACGAGAAGAAGATAATCGTCTTACTCTTGAGATGTGATTTAATAAAGGAATAGATCGCATTAAGCTTGTGATGTAGTGGTACAATCATGACACTTTGATCTAAATTCTTGGGTGTCTTGTTGGCTTCCTTATCATGCACACCGAGATATTCAGGTTTGTATAATGACAATGCTGCCAAGTCTGATACCTTTTTCGTTTGTGTTGCCGAGAATAACATTGTTTGTCGTCCATAACTTTCACTTTCATTATCATCATCTCCTGTAGTATCTTCACTATTCTGTCCTGGTGGTAAATAGTCTAATATCCGTACCATTTGTTCACGGAATCCCATATCCAAGATCCGATCAGCTTCATCTAACACTAACATACACACCCTATCCACTTCCAACCCAGCAGTTTGTTCCAAATGTTGTAATAACCTGCCAGGCGTGGCCACCACTATATTCATTCGTATAACATGCAATTGCTCTAATCCAAATTCCTTCTTACCCCCGACTAATAATCCAGCCGAAAAGTGATGATACGAACCAATATTACGTAATACTTGAAATGTCTGTACGGCGAGTTCACGTGTGGGTGATAAGACTATTGCACCCGGCCCATCGGAGGGTGTGTATTGACGTCGGTAGAGTTTTTCGAGGAGTGGTATTAGAAATGCAAGTGTTTTACCACTGTATTGTGTTGTAGTTGAGAGTGTATAAAAGGGGGAATATGAGCACCGAGTTGTAAATTATGGAAAGCATAGACATATCCCAACAATCTCCACACCCAAAGAGAGAGCTCTTTTTCATATTTCAAATGGTTTCAGAAGGAAGGCAACAGAAAAAGTTTTTATCAACATGGTCACTTCTGAACATAGATTTTATCTGTATTCATCATAAACCCTTTATAATATGAAAAGCTCTCTATCCCTCTCTTGCAATATATAGCGTTTATAACAGCGCTATACCTCCGCCATAGAAGAAAAGTGTGCACACATACACATCATCACTTTTTCACACACTTTTTTGCAACACATCATAATTAGACTCACCTTCCAGTACGTGCAGCACCCAATATATCCCGTCCACACAAAGCATGTGGTATACATGCATTTTGTATGTCTGTCATTGTCCAGAATTGTTTTTTGATTGATAGATTAGTTGACTTCTTTTTATTGTTTCTACCATTTTGTGAGTTGTTGGAGGAGTTGTTGGAAGAGTTGTTAGTACCTCGGCCACGCTTACCACCACCACCCTGCTGTTGATTAGACTTGCCATCACCCTCTTCTAATCCACGTAATGTAGCCTCGCTTATTGGTAAAGAACGGAATGATACCTTTTGATTTAATGGTGGTGCATATCCTCTGGAAGGGCATTCATTTGTTATACGTTTTTGTAAGGTGGTTATTGTGGAACGTTCAATTGATGTTGCATTTTGATGCTGTTGTTGGCCGCCGCCGCTGCGCTTGACCATTGTAGTAAGTATTATTATGTTTTATTATGCTAGTAGGTATATCTGCTTGGTTGTTCTGTGAAATTACTGGCTTTCAAAGTCCGAGCTTTTGCCCCCACTCATTTCGTTTGATCGCCGATCTTCTATGGTATCTTTTTATGAGAGTGGCATTGAAGTTGATTGATTGTATGTTGACTGTTGATTGCAAATTGCAATAATAGTTGGAAGGGATAAGAGTATATACTTTGGATATAAAAGTATAGTAGGAGTTCTAAATAAAGAAGGTTTGTTATTGGTCAAAACCGTTTGGGTGTAACAGAAAGATACACAACTTATAATAATAAACAGAGAAGATCAAGATACATAAACATAAACTTAATATGGCTCGAACAATGCAAACAGCACCACAAAACACAGGAGACCCTCCACCTACTCAATCTCCTTTATCTGCAACATCTTCATCCGCTCAGTCGTCACCACAAATATCACCGATTTACAGATCACCTCGTACTCTCCACAATAATAACAATAACAATCGTCGTGGCAAGGATATGAATAATGAAACCACCTCCGCTGGATTGGCATGTTTACAGACACAAAGACAGATGGTGGCTGTAGCAGAGTCGGCAGGTAGAGCTTTCGATGATGATATGGCAGAGTTACAACGGTTGGCCAAAGTTGGTGGTACAGAGAGGACTACACCCCAACAGGAACAAAACATCCAAGTTGCAAAGAAACGTCTTATTGACGCCCAGAATCAACAGAAGTTACATTTAGAAGAGTTAAAATCGGCGAATGCATTAGTATCTATGGCAATGAAACAGAAGAGTTTTGCTCAATCTCGAGTAGATACATCTACGGCAGAGGTAGAGAATGCAAAGAAGCAGCTGAAAGAAGCCGAGGAAGAGGGGGGAACAAATCATAAGAAAAGGGAAAGAACAGACCCTCTTGACGACGAGGAGGGTAATAAAAAGCCTGCAGCAGCTGTAAAACAGAACACACCCGCCTCTACAAATGTGGATATTAATAATAATAATAATGTTGATGAAGTGGAAGGATGTACCAAAACACTATTCCAAGCAGGGGATTTTTTATATATGAACCCCTGATTCCGAGATGACTAATTTGGCTTAGATTTTATTAGTGAATGAGAAGATTGGTATGAACAAACTCATCTGAAGATGTGTGAAGATAAATTGTGAATAATATATGTAGATATATAAAAAAGTAATCAGAAATGATAATATATCTAGATTTGAAAACACTTAATTATTCCCCGAGAAAGTACTTTACATGCTAGTTGGCTTGTCAGTAATGTCTTGTGCTATTCTCTCTCATCTCTCTTCCTCTCATACCCCAATTTCAATCGTCTTCGTAACTCTTATCCAAAAAGCAATACTAATTCATCTTCTTACACATCTTTACACAGGAGGGGTGACATTTCACCTCCACCTGATAAAAGAGCATAGTCTTCTCACCCACGATACCAAATGTTTACTCCTCCTTAGGCTTGACAAGACTGTCAATAATAGAGTAAAGGAATACACCTCCAATACCAATGGCACATCCAAGAAGCTTCATGGGATCAAGAGACTCTCCAAGGACAAGGGCTACACCGACAATAACGATGACACGCTTGGCAGTATTGGCTACTGACTGAGTTACGGCACTCTGTTATTGTGTTATTGAACGTATCATATGCCAAGGTATAGGTTAGAAGATGTATAGAAACGATTATGACAAGCAAACCAACGATACTTACAGTCTTCTTGAGGGTCATGGTGGATACTTCATTGTATCCATAGAACCAAAGGGCACTATTTTGAAACATGAGATGTGTTCAATTTGTAAGTAAACACATCATATGCACCAAACAAACAAACAACTAAACTCCTCTAAAACTTCTAAATACACACACCAAACACTCATCATTAACTCACCTGGCAATCAAATTGTTCTTCAAGGCAGGAACAGTCTTAAACGCTTCGGCAAATTCACCCAACTTACTACCCTCCCTTAACAAAACGAATGGGATACTTAATAAGAATCCCATAATACTAGTAATAGCAAACTGATTACCAACACAACCCAAACGTTCCTTTAATCCTTCAGTTTCCATTAATTTCTTATTCTCATTACCTTTAACGGCGGCGAACATATTGGCAATACAGGCTGAGATTAATGCCGCCCAGGCAAAGTCCAATTCATTAACTGATGCAAGGATGACTCCGCCAATAACAATGGGTAGACATGCCCACTTAGCCTTGGATACGGGCTTGTTGTAGACGAATTGAGATAATACAGCAGCAAAGGCTGGTTCAGATGCCTTGACAATTTGTCCAAATGAGACCGATCCGGCGGAGAATGAAAATACCGAGGCGGAGTGTGCACCGGCATAGCAGAATGCTACGGGGAGCATTTTAATCAACTATAATGCATATTTAACCAATTTGACAATGTGTGTATAGATATGAATTTATGAGAATTGCAATGCATATCAACAATACATACAAAAACAGAGACACATCACATGCACCAACAACAACACATCAAAAAATATATAACTCACATCATCCAAGGTAATCTTAGGCTTATCCCTAGCATCAGGAGCCAACCATAAGAAGATTCCATATAAACTACCAATACCCAATTGCAAAGCACTAATAGTCATTGGAAAACCCGCCGCACCGCCAGTTGCCTTTAATGCCAACTTGTTGGATATGTTATAATAGTAGTTACCAAGATACCATAAGGCGAAGTAACATAGTAATGGAATGTCAATGTTGGATAATGCACCACCACCACCACGTGTGCTCATGGCACCTGAATCAGATGAAGATGCCAAGGCAGTTGAACGTAATGCCATTTCACGTTTGGATAGTTCAATGGAGGCATCACCATGATGATTGGATAGTGATGGCCGGACGAATGCTGGTTGTTGTGTAGCAGTTGAGCGTACGGATTTACCCGGTGATAAGGCAAATGCCGATGTTGCAGTTGCAAATGTTAATGCTAGTGATAGGGAGAGCTTCATGGTTGAGGTTTAGATGCCGTGCTATTTGCAATAGGTGTCAATGCCACTATTTGATGGTTTTAAGACTACAAAGATTTCAAATAAAGATACGGTATCTTTCTCTCATTTGCCTACAAGTGGAATAATATGTAATATTGTTTGATCTGTCTGGCTATTGATTACATAGGGCAATACAAGTAGTTGCCACTGTCTATTGAACTGATATTCATCACATTAGGATATCTCTAGACTTTATATTCTCTTCTATTCTAGTATACAGGGCCTCCGCCAATTTGGTATCTTCTCTTTTCTTCAAATCTTGAGATCCTTCTATCTCCCCAGATATGTACAGGCAGCCTGAGTAATTGTAGCCCCGCTTAAATGACTAGGCTAGAAATTTATACGGGTACAGCAGTGCATTCTTCTTTGGATTGGCTGCTAATCTGCTGCTTGAAATGCTTTGTGCAAAGTCCTCTCTTCTTGACTTGAGTTGTACATCCCTCATGGCTGCATGTCTTCTTCTCTGCACCATGCTTGATACAAACTCCTCCCTTCTTTGCGTGGTTGGTACATCCTTCATGACTGCAGGTCTTTACTTTGGCACCATGTTTTACACAAACTCCTCTATTCTTAGCTTGATTTGTGCATCCTTCATGTTTGCACGTCTTCACTACTGCACCATGCCTTACACAAACCCCTCTATTGACAACTTGGTTTGTGCACCCGTCATAGCTGCAAGTCTTCTTATTTCTCTTGGCACCATGCATAATACAAACTCCTTCTTTCTTAGCCTGATTTGTGCATCCTTCATGGCTACAATTCTTCGCATATCTCTTCACTGCTGCACCATGCCTATAACAAACTCCTCCCTTCTTGGCTTGGTTTGCACATCCTTCTTGGCTGCAAATATTGTATCCATTATGTTTTGTCTTACATGTTCCACTATCAGCTGCCTTGCGGGTACTTCCCTCAACAGAACATATCATATGATTCGGCTTTTGAGAGGAATTACTACCCACTTCTTCGTCATCGGTATCTTCTAATTCCTCACTTTTGACGCTATCGGAAGATACAGATACCTTCCTTCGTTTACTGATAACATCTTGGTATGAATTGGTAGACTGTTTCTGGTCATTTGTTTGAGGAGATACTGAATCACCATCTTCTTTATCAGTTTCATCATCATATGCATGATCACTCTCCTCTTCCTTCTTTCGTTTGTTACCACTGCCCTCTGATGGCTTTGCAGCAGCAGGGGTTTGCTCTAAATTATTATTATCGACAACAGCAACTCTCTTCTTGGCCTCTGCTAACATCTTCTCAGCCTCCTCCGCTTCCTTCTTTGACATATCGAGTTGAGATTTTGCACTTGCATACATTGCAATTGCATTGTCCATCATTAATTTGGCAGATGCTACATTGTTATTATCGATAGTTACTTGTTTCTTAGCTTTATTAAGACGTTGTTTAGCCGCATCGAGTAGTTCATGCTTACTTTGTTGTTCTAGTAATAGTAATGTTGATGACATGATATGTCGAACTATGATAAATTTGATGATGTGAATAAGTGTTGGAATAATTTCCCCATCTATCTCTTCTGCTCTGCGCGCCAGTTCACTGACGACTGGTGTGAATAACCGTAGACTACTGCTAAAACAATCTATATACTTGGTTTAGACTTGCGGCAGTGATAGTAAAGGAAAAGATAGAACATGTAAGATTTTGAGGTGAGGTATCCTAGTGATCAGGTATCCTGATTGAGGAAAGGCAAGCTTGGGTCAAGAGAGTCGAGGAAGACGAGGATAGCAAGCACGTACATTATATCACAACCTACATAAACATTACTGCAACATCAACTGCTAAACTTAATAGTAATTATAGACGGACTAAACTATTGTTAAGAAGATCAAGTCCGTCATCACTTCTTCCCTATCTCCTGCCTGGTATCTTATTTAAACTTTTAGATATCCCATATCATAAATCATATATGTAATGACTCTTCCCTTGATCTACCCCCATCCTAACCCCTATCCCACATTCCCATGACTGAATTTCTACCAATCCCCTTATCATTTAAGCTGATGCACTAGTTAGATTAACGACCTTAAATCCCCCAAGGCCAAACCCCCCTCCTATCCCCACTACCTATCTTCTAACTTATCCCCATTATTATTTAAGCTGATGAACTTGGTTGGAATAACGAACTTAAATCACTCTTGGCTGCCATGGACAGTAATTCAATCCCCGATCCCTTGCTTCTGGGAGGGCTACCAGTACTAGCACCACGAGTGTTACGAGCACCATTGCTCTTCTTCTTTACGACCTTCTTCTCAGTTGGTGGAGTAACCTCGACCTTCTTCTTGCTGGCTGTCGAGGTGACCTTCTTCTTGGTCGTAGTTGCCTTCTTGGCCGGGGTCTTCTTAGCCGATGTTTTCTTGGCAGCTGCCTTCTTCTTCTCCCTTTGCTCATGTTGTTTGATGAGCTTAACCTTCTCCTGAGGATAACTGAATGAGGTTAATTTATAATTTACAGTTTAGTAAATTAAACAACACAACAATCCCTTCAATACATATACACTACTTACTATTCCTGGAATTTCTGGGCATGACTTTTAACTTGTTTCATTTCCCTGCTTGCGATGACTGTCTTGCTGATCAAATCCCACTTACCCCAACCACATAATACTATACCCTGACGGAACTGAGCATTTTCTTCATCCGTCCATCCTCCACTCTTGGTAGTAGTCTTCGTCCTTTTCGTATTGGCACTTTTCTGTTGACTAGTTTGTTTTTTAGGTGTGGGTGACACCTTACGCTTCTTCTGAGCAGCAGCGGCGGCGGCAGCAGCAGCGGCGGTGGCGGATTTATAATCTGTATCCCTCTTCTTAGCCTCCCTTAACATCCGCTGTACGTCCTTTAAATGCTTTTGGGCTTCGTCGAGTTGATAATTTGCCCAGTCGGCATGTTCTGTTGCAATGGATACCTGGTTTTTGGCTGATGCTAAATGCAGTTGGATTGCCTTAACTTCGGGATTTTCTTCTGGTGATGACATGTTTGTTGTTAAATATTTTGTTTATTTATTTGTTGGTATTATTTATTTGCAGTATGATATATTACTTAAGTTAGTTGAACGTGGGGTAGGTATCTTTGCCTTTGCAAAAACTTTGTGTTCGTTGTTGATTTATGTTCCTTAAAATCTGATACCTGTATGGATGTCAGATAAAAACAGCACGTATTGTTAATTTAATAATTTATTATTCCGGCCTTTATTGATGCCGTCCGCTGTTTTAATATACTCCACGATACTTTTCTACATACACACTGATAAACAATGACACGTGATTTATTTGTAAAGATCTGGTATATGAGAGTGTAATTGGGAGTCTTTGGTACTCCGCCATTTTGTGGCTTCTCTCTTTTCTGTTGTCATTGGTCGGGCACCCTCAGCCCTCAAGGCGAGGTCAGGTAGTGCGACTGGTGATAGAGAAGGGGGCTGGCAAGACATTATTATCTTATATGTATACAGCTTTTTACATCAGTTTAGTATACTCCATTTCCCTATACATCTAATCGACAATGTTATTACCTGATTTGGATACTTTTACTTTTAAGTTTATATTCATTTACACTATAGATGAAGGAGACACAATTCCAGTTCATTCCTCTGTCTCAGTTTGATACTCGGGTCTAGATGCACGGCTAGAGGCAGGTACAGATAATTTCATGTCTGTAGTAGTGCGGGCTGTACTGTATCAGTATCATTATCATTTGCAGCCCTCATCTTGGTCTCATTGTTAGAACTTGCAGCTGTACCCTTACTGGTCTTGATATTAGTAATGCTGATGTTCCTGTATGCCTCTACTGCGGCTTTAATAACAGTGGCATCTAACGGTGTTTGTTACCTCGGTATCCTCGAGCTGCCACTTAGGTGTTTGGCTGATAAACTCTTTTGTGGAGGCTTCTTGATGGTAGTATGTTAAGTGGTGGCCTCCCTTTTCTTACTGGAAGGAGTTCTTTTACGTCCCGAACATCTTGAGATATCATCTAACTGTGTTGCCTCGGTTGTATCCTCATCCATATTATTATCATCCTTTGCCACTCGGGAGTTTGATTTAAATAACGAATGGAGTAAATCAGATTCAGCAGCCTTTGTAAGCATTTCAATCCCCGAACCGGTGTTACCACTACCACTAACCAGGGTGTTATGAGTACCATTCCTCATCCTCTTAGGTTGTTTTGAGGGATCAGGTTTCCATGTACCAGCCTTCATGGCCTCTCGTCGTGCTTTATCATAAGCTGATTTTGACAATTTCTTGGTAGATGGGAGTTGGCACTGAGAAGGAGGAGGTGGCTTTGGTTTTGGTTGGTACCGAGGATCAGGATTCCATGTACCATCCTTCATGGCCTCTCGTCGTGCCTTATCATATTCTAATTTTGACAACTTCTTGGCTTTCTTCCCCCCCTCGGAGATATCCGTCTTCCTCTTCTTCATTGGTGGTTGTTGAGGTGGCTTTGGTTTTGGTTGATACCGAGGATCAGGGTTCCATGTACCAGTCTTCATGGCCTCTCGCCGTGCCTTATCATATTCTGATTTTGACAACTTGTTGGGTTTCTTTGCCCCCTCGGAGATATCCGTTCTCTTCCTCTTCTTCACTGGTGGTTGTTGCAACAATACCTCCTGCTTATTATCTCTTTTCTCCCCCGTACTACTACTACTCTTGTCGGTATTCTTTATTAACAACTCCCCAGCCTGTGCATTCTTACGTCCACCAGGGCCATGCAATGAACATGCACTTGCAAATCTTATTGCCCAATTTGTACAACCTGGATGGGAACATAATTTGCGTTTAGCACCGTGTGCTATTACACAAAAACCTCTCTGTAGACTGATGCGTTTGGGTCCGCTGCTGTTACTAGCCTCTTGTTTTGAATCCTCATTATCAGCTGCCGCATTATCTATTATATCCACCCCTCGTTTAGCCTCTCTTAACTTTTTCTCCGTATCTTTTAAATGTTTTTTAGATTGATCGAGTTGATAATTTGACCACTCGGCATGTTCTTTTGCAATTGATACCTTTTGTTTGGCTGCTGCTAGATGTAGTTTGATTGCCTTCACCTCGGGGCTCTCTTCTTCTAATAATAATGACATATTGTTAGTTTGTTTGTGTAGATATGCAATGACAATTTATTTATGAGTGGTATGTGGTGTGGTATGGTATCTTATTTAGCTCCTTAAAATCTGATACCTGACAACAATACTGGTTAATAATACTTCAATAATTTATTACTGTGCCGTCCGCTCCGCTATTTATATTAATACAACCACGGTACAACCACCACCACAACTCAACTTCAAAAAAGATCTTCCGCCGGTATCCTTTCTTGTGAAATTTTGCCTCGAGCCTCCCCAATAATCACATCATAATTTGATTGAATAATTAAACATGGAGAAGTCTGCTGCTGATACTACCTCGTCAGAGTGTGGTGCCTCGTGTGTAAATGAAGATAATAACCGCAAAATGTCATCTGATCTGATGGGAGGAGAACAGAAAGATCGAGAGGAGAAGAACATTAAAAATGACACGTCGTATTGTGCTAATTGTGGAAAGGAGGGTAATAGTGATGATATGAATACATGCAACAAGTGCAAATCAGTAAAGTATTGCAACGCGGCATGTAAAAAGAAACACCGAAAGAAGCATAAGAAGGCATGTGAAAGAAGAGTAGCTGAGTTGCATGACGAGAAACTATTCAAAGATCCTTCCCCTAAAGAAGATTGTCCCATCTGTTTTATACCATTACCTCATGCTACAAAAACAACGTGGACTAACTGCTGCGGAAAGGTGATTTGTGATGGATGTATGATATCAGTGGAAGGAGATAAGTGTGCATTCTGCCGGATAAACAACGAGACTACTCATGCGGAGGATATTGTAAGGACAAGGCGTCGTATGGAACTTAATGACCCTGAGGCATTTGTTACAATGGGTTGTCATTATCACGAAGGGTTTTTAGATTTGATACCTCAAAACTACGAGAAGTCACGTGAGTTGTGGTCCAAGGCAGCTGAATTAGGTTCCCCCGGCGGTCATAGAAATCTTGCCGCTCGGTATTACAATGGAGAGGGAGTAGAAAGGGATTTAAAGAAGGCAATATATCATTGGGAAAAAGCAGCTATGGGGGGACATCATATGTGTAGGCATGACCTCGGTGTTCAAGAGGAAAAGAAGGGCAACTTGACAACTAGAGCTATCAAGCACTACATAATAGCCGCCAAACAGGGATTTGACCCATCAATGTATCAAGTTGAGAGGGGGTATATGAACGGATATGTGTCGGAAGAGGTATTCTTATCCACATTAGATGCGTATCAGCAATCTCTTGATGAAGTTAAAAGTCCACAACGAGATGAAGCAGAAAAGGCTAGGGCACGAGAAGCTGAAATGTATGCCACCATTAATCCCATACTGCAACAATACCTAAGAGATACCTAAGATAGCATTAATGTGAGACTAAACATATGATGTGCTTTAAACTTCTTCTAAGTTTAAGATTAAGTTTGTACATTCATTCGTCCACAGTGTATATAAACCAACATCTATTCCCATCTCTTCTCCCGGAGTACTAAATAGGAAAGACGATATAAACCAAATAGAAGTAAGCAAGAAGATAAAGATATAAGTAGTACACATGACGTAATCTCACCTTGAGCCGCTTTCTTTCGAGTATCCTCTTCACTCATCTCATACCATAGATTATCATCACCTCTCTTCTCTAAGAAACGTCCACCGTATGATCTAACTCTCTTTACAAGCTCAAGTGAGTATTGATACTTCTTCTCTGACTTTCCCCAACCCCCATCCTGATAGTCGCCTCGTAACTTTCTTGCCTCGTCTCTCAGCTTCTTGTTTCCCTCGTGGTCGTTTGTCAATCGTCCTCGGCCTTTAAGAATGTCGGTTGCTGTTGGAACTTTTATACCTTTACCTGATGGCTTCATTTCAGATTGTTTCCTTCTCTTTTGTGGAGGCTTCTTGCTGGCAGTATGCTTACGTTTTTGTGGAGGCTTCTCACTTCTGCCCCACATCTTCCTTGGGCATTGATTAGAATGACTTTCATTGTTGCGCCTTACCCCAGTCTCTAGCTCCTTGTTACATTTGTCACATCCTGAAATAGCGGCGTCCTCGAGAGAAACTCTTCCAGGAGCAGGCTTCTTGATGGGAATATACTTTGTGGTGGCAGCCTCCTTTTTCTTACTGCTAGGAGTTATCTTACGCCCCGACCGCGTTTGGGTAACATCTAATTGTGCCGTTGTCGCGATAGTACCCTCATCCATATTATCATTACTATCATTCTTTGCCACTTTGGTGTTTGGTTGAAATAACGAATGAAGTAGATCAGATTGAGCTGCCTTTGCCAGCATTGCAATCCCCGAAGAACCGGTGCTACTACCACCACTACCAACAGGGGTAATATGAGTACCATTCCCTGATTCCAACAACGACCCCTGCTCATCACTTGTCTCCTCGGTCTTACCTCCAGCATCCGTCATTAACTTATCCTCAGTCTCATCCTTCCCCTTCATCTGACATAATGGCGGAGGGTCATTACCATAAAGTGCCTCCCAGCCATCTTTAGGAGGAACTCTACTGTCCACATTCATCCGAGATCTGTACATGTGCACAAGGGGATCACTTGTAGTAATATCACCTTTCCACATACTAATAAACCAGTACCCAACTTGTTCAAATGATCCACGGACTGTATGGGTTTGATAATGGATTGCATACGAATCCTTTGCCTCGCTACTACCACTTGGATGATGGTTTTCTTGTTTGATATACATCGAACCTTGAAGGAAATAGGTACCATTCACATCAGCAGTTCCACACCCTTCTATTTGAGCTTCCCCGAGATAAACAATCTCGTCAGCTGGATTATTATCTTCTACTTTCTCCTCATCCTCGCTTCTCTTCTCCTTCATCATTGACTTCTCAACAGGTTGTGGACTAGGAGATACGATATCATTATTAATGATACTTTGTGATGCGGCAGCACTGCCATTTTGATGTTCATCAGCTTGTGCAGCATACTGAGCCAAATACTTAAGACCATCATTCACCCAGTTACTCTTCTCTTTGGAATAGCTATGCACTTGCAATTCCCTCTGTACCCCACTCTTGATTTGAGGACTACGACTGATATTATCCCGCTTCTTCGAAGCAGCAGCAGCGGCGGCGGCGGCAACAGGGTTAGACTTGATCTCAGCCTTGATACAAACTTGGCATACCCGTTCTCCATCTTCCAACTTATTCCACTCAGCATTAATATAACTCCACTTCTTCTTTTCTATACCACACTTGCCACACTTCTTGAGAGGTCCATCTCTTATCTCAGCCATCCTTGATTCCTTCTTCTTTGCCCAGCTCAAGCCCTTCTTGTAATATTCATCCTTAGGGGTTGATAATTCCTCGTTTATATCCAAAGAAGCTACTTGGTTGTTACCCACGGCGACAGAAGCAGCAGCAGCAGCATTCAAACCCAATACTTGGTCAGTTTCCCAATATGTAGACGTCTTGTTATATGGCCTAGGCTTACCCGCAATCATCTCTGAAGAAGCTAATTGGTTGTTACCCACGGCCTCGATTTGAGGACAGGTGGATGCCGCGTTATTAGCAGCAGCAGCAGGGGGAGCTGACTGTTGAATCCCCTTCTCAGCCTCCTTCTTCTTGACCTCATCCTCATCTTCCTTCTTCTTAGTCCATTGATTACCATTGAACTTACCGGACTGCCCCTTCTCAGTAGCATTTGACATACCCGAAGGTAGAGTAGTACTTGCCAATTGCCATGTAGATTCTTCTTCTGCTTGTGCTTTTTCTGGCACGTCAATATTCCATCTCTTGATTGTTTCACTCCGCCTGCCAATATCGGCGTTAATCTCTGTTATTAATAAAGAGTGTAAGTGATACATATAAATCATGAGTAAACTATACAGAAACATACACATATGTACATATACACATAAAAATGCACATACCACACAACAACTAACTCATAAATAACTTACTCTGCAACGCCGCCGCATCATCAACCTCAAAATATGATTTACCATTACTGTATACTTTATAAAACTTCCCATTATCCCCGTCCATATTACATTTGAAGTAATTATAAATTTGTATAGCAATTTCCTTCTTTTTACTATCACCTTCCTTTGCTAATTGTATGAAACAACTAAACATTATAGAACGGTAGTTTTCATTGTGCAGTGATAGTATGACATCGTTTGAGTTTGGTACGAATTCATCTTGAGTTGCAACGTCCTGTTCTTCTTCTTCAGTTTGATCTATTGATACCCTAATCTTAGCTTCTTTTAACATTCGTTGTACGTCTTTAAAATGTTTTTTTGATTCATCTAATTGATAATTTGCCCAATTGGCATGTTCTTTTGTGATGGTTACTTGATGTTTGGCTGATTCTAAGTGTAGTTTAATTGCCGTTACTTCGGGGCTCTCTTCGTCGTCTAATAATGATGACATATTGTTTGTTTTGTGGTTATACACAAGATGATATAATTCGACTTAGCGGGTGACGATTTAGTTAATGTTTTGTATATTATTTGCAACAAATATTGCAATTTTTGGTTGTTGATTTGCAGTGTGGACCTATACCTCTTGCTTAGACTATTTCTTGATATGATTACAGTATATTAGCAGCCAGGGGATAGTGCATAGACTTAAGTATATTTCCTTGCCACTAAAAAAGGTGCACCTTCTCAACCACCAAAATTACGAAGTAAATGATTGCTTAGGTCTTTTCTGGTAAAAGTATTCAGTTGTCCGCCGCCTACATATTAATTATCAAGGTTACAATCTTCATCTTCATAGAATTTTGAGATGAATGGGCGAAGAAATAGCCACAGACCAACTCTTTTAGTTTATACAACTCTGCCATATCCCCTCTTTAACTCTTATCAGAAGCCGAGATCTGAGATATATCCTCGACTCTCTTATCATCATTCATCATCAACATCTTCTTGAGTTTCCTTAACCGACGTTTCATATTCACTATTTAATGATTGCTGATATGCTACAGCTGCTGCAATGCCATCCTTAGATCTGGGCCTCTTTATTGTCGGACTCTGAACAACAACAACATTATGCTTTTGTTTCTTTGATGCGACCCTCTTGCCTCCTCGCCATCCATTGCATTTACCACAACGTTTCTTGGCAGCGGAGATCATTACCTCACAACATGTCCAGTCCTTATCCCACTCAATACCGCTCTCGTCTACCTCTGAGACCTTGATCTTCCAACCTCCCTTACGCTTTCCGCCACGCCATCGATGACATTTGCCGCAACGAGACTTTGTATTAGATACCTCGTTTTGACAATTGGGGCAAATCCAATGTTCCTCATCGATATTAGTATCGGTTTTGATAGTTGTTGGAAGTCTTTCCTTCACTTTGGTTTCGTAGGGAGCACGTTTCCCCCCACGCCACTTGTTACACTCACTACAGCGCTTCTTTTTGCCGGGTACGACTTTGCCACATGAACACGTCCAATCAGCAGGAGGAGAAGGAGGAGTTGACTGCAGAATTCCCTTTTCAGCATTTACCATTGCCAAATACATATCATGTGTTTGTTTCGACATTGTTGGTGTTTTGCGGCTAACTGGAAAATTAATAGATGTTGTTACTGTTGCCTTTCTCTCCTTATGACTATCCTCTTGTTTCGAATCAGCAGCAGCGGGCACTGCGGGTGCTTCTCTTTTCTTATTGCTATCCTCATTTGATATAGATTGAGATGTACTTAGTTCATTATCTTGAGCCATATTATTATCACTACCTCCCACCAACTTCTCTGTTTGGTTCATTGGAGATGTTTCGTTACTAGTTATTTCTGCTGCCTTTCTCTTCTTATTACTATCCTCTTGTTTCGAATCAGCAGCAGCCGTAGGTGCTTCTCTTTTCTTATTACTGTCCTCATTTGATTGTAAATTCTTCTGCACATCAGCATCGGCCTGCAAACTTGCCTGGGCATCTGCCAAACACTTCTCGGCATCTTGTAATTCTTTATGTGATATATCATACTGATTCTGTGATAATAGAACATCCTTATTGGCACTATCTAACATCTTCTTTGCAATGTTCATATTCACCTCGGCATAATCTTTAGTTTCTTTGGATTGAACTAAACTTTTAGAGGCCGCAGATGCTTGTATTTTGGCCGTAGCTAGACGTTGTTTCATTGCATCTATTTCTTGTTGCTGCAATTTTGATATGGGCACTACTTCTGATCGTTTGACATTTACTTGACGAGGCATAGTATATGGAAATGTTGATGTTTATCAAATCAAAAATTTCAAAGGCTAGAATAAACCCTCTCGTATGATAAAAGTATTGATTTTGATGATCTAGTGAGCCGAAAAATTCCGGCCCA
>Ga0214481_100599_pt1 | contig 17825 bp, 12 predicted proteins | sample M1_20Mar14CPVII9_4_FD_165057 | JGI IMG/M metagenome (GOLD analysis project Ga0214481, IMG submission 165057) | Marine eukaryotic communities from Monterey Bay, California, United States - M1_20Mar14CPVII9sort6BwellG10 | ecosystem: Environmental > Aquatic > Marine > Unclassified | place: USA...
GACGAAGTAAAGGTTGAAAACCCGAACGAGGAGGGAAACCCACCAGTTCGACCTGCAAATGCACGATGTACAAAGTCACTAACGTCTTCGCTCGATCTAAATCCATGCGGCATGTTAACATCATCTTCATCATGACGTAGATGCTCATCATCACCATGATTGTTGACAGAAGAATCAGTTGTACGCCCAAATTCTGACACGGATGACATGTCAAGATGATGTACTCTCTCCTCTTCTGTCGTTGTTTCATCTCCGTCATCAATATCATCATCAGAACGAACAACATCCTTTGCAATATCATCCGTATTTCCTTCCAACTTGTTCAATAATCTTGCTAGGTCAACTCGTTCTTGTGGACTCAAGTTTGAAGTCTTTGTTGTTGAAGAAGTAGATAATGGTGATTCAACTCTATACTGTATGTACAAATTGCCATATTCATCACTATCATGTCCCTGATATCCCTTAATTGGCATGCCGTATCCTTTAAGTACATGTACATCACCCGTTTGTATTATTGATGGTGGTAGTTTGTAGGATGTGGTGGTTGTTTTGATAATCTGTTCTGGTGGTGAGGGTATCTCAACTTGTTTTATAGTTGCATCTGCGGCGGCGGCGGTACTGTTTGCCGTTACTGCTGTAGAGTTTGTACTGTTGTTGATGATGACACCATCATCGTCGTTCACCAAAGAAGGAACAACAATAACTTCTTCCGAATCTTCTTCTTCTTGCAACTTTGGCAATGGAGGAGCATCAACCAACTCATCAACCTTAACAATCTCCGTCACTACAGGGTTACAAATAACAATCTCTTTACCATTCAAACACTTCAAACTTCGTTTATATCCCACAATACTCTCGGCATAAGTAATACTAACTTCTATAGCTAAATCATTTCCTCTTCGTGTAAATATTGGATGTCGTCGTTCACGTATAATGAATATAACATCAGCGGGTGGGGCATCCTTGATTGAATCAACTACTCCCGATAGACGTACTGATTGTCCATTGGACATACCTTTAGGTAATGTAACCTCAACTTCTTTTCGATGATGTTGATAATATGATGATCCATTAGGTTGTTGTATTAATACATGTTTGGTAGTACCGTTGAATAATTCCTCGAGTGTTACTTCTAATTGATATCGTAAATCTCGATTACGCCTTGATGCAGACTGCTGCTGTTGCTGATGTCGTCTACCAGCAAAGTTGAATGGGTCAATACCAGTTCCACTAAAGAAATCACGGAATACATCTGTACCAAAGTTCCCATTTCCCATACCCATACCAAAGCCACGAACACCATCTGAATGCACATCCAACCCCTGATCTATACCTTTTTGACCAAACTTATCATAAACAGCACGTTTCTTCTCACAACTTAATATATCATATGCAACTGATACTTTATCAAATGCACTTCTATCTCCAGAGACTTTATCAGGATGTGTTATTATACATCGTTTTCTATATGCTTTTTGGATTTGAGATTGTGTTGCTGATTTTGTAATGCCTAGGATGGCGTAGTGATTTGTTTGGTTTAAGATTGATTGTGCCTCTGGTGATAATGGACTACTTTTACTGCTATTGTTGTTAGTCTTTGTAGATGATTCCGGATTAGACGATTCGTCAGTAGTAGAGTCATCTTCTGTAGTACTTTGCTTCTTCTTTGTCCGAGGAGGAGGAGAAGTATTTGATTTCTTATCATTAGTCTGCTTCTTCTTATACTTCTTTTTCTTCCGCTTTTTCTTTTCTGCATTCTCTTTTGCAATATTCTTTGTATCTAACTCATCCTCTTCAGCGGTAGTAGTAGTCTCTGTACTAGATGCAGGAGCGCTACTACCTCCACGTATTGAATTTATAACATTTTCAGTGGTTTGTTGTTTTTTATTTTGATGCTCATTGTATACACCACCACTTCGGCTGACGATTGCAGTATGTATTGAACTACTACTACCTGTAACAGTAGTAACCGATGATGATGCCGAGCAGGCGGCCACTACGCCTATTGCCGTCCTCTTCATTGCAATTGTTTATCTATTTTTCAATTCAAAGGATACCGGGTGATAGTATCCTCTAATTCTCATTCCCTATCAACTGATACGCTATTGGACTAGTACTCTATTCGAAAGAGCAATGAAGAGTGATTAGGATGGTATGTTGGCAGTATCAGGCACGTCAAATATCGAGAGATATGATGCAATTGGTGGAGGTAGGGATTGACCATCTCGCCTGAGTGGATACCGGTTATGAGCTCAAAATTTTCGGCACAGCTCACTTTTGGTATCTTATTTTTGTTGGGGGCACTGTGTGAAATATTGGCCACCTAATTTGGTGAGGAGAGGCCAATAATTACTGTCAATAAAGTTGGAAAGGCTCATTCTAGACCAGAATTTCAAGCTGAATCGATTGGTAATGCCTGCTTAGGACCAAATTCAACATAGGAATCAGTATTTGACTACTCAAAATCCCCATAGTGAACAGGGCTGAAAATGCATGAGCGCTGAGCCTTTAGGGATTTTCTTAGTGAAAATTGTCAGGATATCGTTCAAATTTCGCCAAGCTAGAAGTGAATTTTGACTTCTAAAGGTATCTAAGGTTATCATTTTACATAAAATACCTTTCAAAATATGAAATGTTTGCCACTGCAATTAAATATAACTGTAATATACGACGATCTATACAGTGCAATATGGCTTAAATATATATGTAGAGTAAATATGTGGAGGCTGATCATTGCAATAATGAAGTTGCAATTTCACATATTGGTGGTCCCATAACAGTAACTTTATTGCAATAATACTTGTTCCTACGTACATTTTTATTGCAAATGGATATCACCAATCGATTCAGCAGCTAATTTTGGTATATATAGGCTTTGTCCAACTTTGTTCTCACAATTTTAGGCCAGCAAATATTGGAGGCCATTGTATTGCAATTTTGGTGAGAGGCTGGCGAAATTTGGTCGGTATCCTGACAAATTTTTGACTGGGACCCTCAGCCCTCATGGTAATATATGCAGTGCTGCCATTGGTACAGATACATTATCTACATCCATCCTAGCCTGTATTTGAACTATCAATATGTATTAGAAGAAGTAATTAACAATATTTTACCATAAATAATCTATACTATTGCAATAAATCGAAGATACACTATATCATTTTCACTAACAAACACACTATAAAATAGGATACCCAAAGTGAGTTGTGCCGAAAATTTTGACTCATAACCTATTAGCTCGCCGGTATCCGATCAGGCGAGAAGGTCAATGATGAAATTATGAAAATACGTAGATTCATGAACCACCACCAATTGAATATCATAAGACTGTATCGGTATTAAAATCACATGAACTGCTTTATTGTTCTAATTATGATATAGCCGAAGCATTATAGTCGCCTAACATCATTATTGATGACATTGTATTGATATTATTATATTGTTGCAAGGATACCGCTGATGAAAGCACTGTACTAAAAGAAGCACTCGCTCGGCATGGCACTCAACTGGCAATAACAACACAATCGATATTAATAGCCATATATACAACAAATAAACAATCAAACAATATGACAACATCATCAATCCCCGAGGATATTTCCTCATTATGGAAATCATTAGATCCAGCCGTTCGTGCTGCCTTAATTGAATCAGAATCCAAATCTTCTTCCGATACTACTCATAATATAAATGGTACAACAGCAAGTTATGGAGGACAAGGACGGCATGCCCTTGGTGCAGCAGCTTCAAATACCCTCCGATATTTAGCCCAAATAATTTCAATTGCAGTTATCATTATTATTACAATAATGTTTACACATTTCATGTTAACATCACCAATTGCAAAACAAGTAAATGGCGTAAGTGGAAAAGTTAATAGTACTACTCTATTCGATGGAATAGTTAATAGTACTAGAAAAGTTAATAGTTCTACTCTATTCGATGGTCTGGGGGGAAACCATCATCAGTCTTGTGATCAACTGCTAAATATGTCTGATAGTATATTTGATCGTAGACGCAAAGTCCGTCAAGATATTTTGTTACAAAATGCTTCTAAATTGACATTTGGAAGTGAAAGAACTAAGTTTGATGCATTTGAACCAGAGGCTGTTTGTTTCTCTGATGAGAGGTTTGGTTCAATTGAGAGATACAACGCCTTTGGCGATGGTAAGTCTGTTATCAATATCTCACAACAGAGCGCAACATATTTATGTGTACATACTCTTTATCCTTCTTTATCTCTGCACCATCTCACACCTATAACCCCTGCCCCAACCGATTAAAGGACCGAAATTTGTTTGTGGTGTTGACATTCTTGCAACTAAAGCAAAGAGCAATGCAGGATGCCTAGTATATTCTGTTGGAAGTAACAATCAAGTTGATTTTGAAAGGGGTGTCAAACAATTCATGTGAGTTTATATACGAGAAATGTTTGCACTTTATATTTTCAGTCAATCATATTAAAACAATAAACATAATTGTGCATTCTATTGAATAGCGGGTGTGAAACACATACTTTTGATCCAACTTTGAAGAAGCCTTTCGTTGGAGGGGAATATGCAACATTTCATCCATGGGGTCTTGGTTTAGATGGGGTAGAGTCTTCTGGCAATGGCAAAACATGGACTGGAATGAGCTTAGAGCATATTATTCAAAAATTAGGGCATGTCAACCAAACAATTGATATACTTAAGATTGATTGTGAGGTACGTACACAATGACAATAGATTCCTAAGTTTGATTTGAATAGGCAACTAATTCTTGTCTTTATTAATTCAGGGCTGTGAGTGGACAGTGCTTCCTCCATTCTTTGAACTTATCGCTTCTGGAATGATCCAAGTTGACCAACTGCAAGTTGAGCTTCACCAGAACGGTAACACATTGGAAACAATTTCAAACTTTTTTCTGGCCGCTGACAAGGCAAAGTTACGCATCTTTCACAAAGAAAGGAACCATTGGGGCTGTAGTGGATACAGATGCGTTGAGTATTCTTTTATAAGTGAGTCTTTTCTTAGAGAGGCTAATAGGGCTGCAATATGTCCCTTATAACTACAATCATTGGGAAATATAGAATAAAGAATAGACTTACAAAACAACACTATTAGATGGGTCAATCACAAACTTTCTTATATGTGATTGGGGAGATTATCACCATTCAGCTCCTATAGTTTAATACTAGTAGAAGATGATTAGTATAATTACCATCGTCATCAATACATGCCGTCATCTTTAGAGGCAGGGCGTATATTACTATTGGTGTAGTGTAGAAGTTCTCATGAGCCACTTGGGAGAAGCTGCGGGCTGCCAATGTTTGTATGCTCCTAATCATATGTTATGTCCAGGAATTAAGATGTGGGACATTGTATAGAATATCAATCATGGAGGTTACTAGCCCAAAATACTTTCTACATCATTTACAATCTTACTACACCTATCAAGATCTCTGACTCACTACATATCATAGAGTCTCATGATGTTTCATGCTTTTTAAAAAACCTTGTCAGTTGTTTGAGACTCAGCTTTGACTTGATACTCCTTGCTTCTTTCACCCGTTGGCAACTGCTCTCATCCTCCGAGGTTATTCCTTGATCATCATCAACATACTCTGTTATGGCATCGAGTGGATTGGTTACATATTTTGTAATGCCCTCTGGATCAGGCTTGGTATTCTCCATAGCCCATTGTTCATCGAATGTTATGTATGAATCGGCAATTGAAGTATCTTCTTTTCTGCAATGTATCCACACCTCATGCTCACGTTCGGCCGTTGAAGGAGACTTGGACCTAGTACTTGGACCGCCGCTTCTATCCTCTTCTTCTAAAGCAACTGGTTCTTCCTCTACACCAGCTGCTGAGGCAGCATGAGATAAGATCGCTTCGGTATTATACAGCACTGGAGAACTGGATGTCGTGTCCTCTTCTATGTCAAGCTCTTCACTAGGCATTTCAATGTCTTGCTGTACCGCATCTAGCTCTTCTTTTGCTCTTTCTAAATGTAGATTCAGCACCTGATATGTCTTACTGTCTCTGGGTACAGATTCGATGGCTGTTGATAGACTAGCAACTTCTTGTTCAAGCTTATATAGGTTCTCCTCATCATATCTACCAGCAGTATACGATGAGACTGGAGAGAGTGCTTGTTGAATTGGCTGTGGAACTAATTGAGATTGTGGTAATGAATTGTTTGTCCCAGATGAGTAGTAAGTGACTTGACCTGAGTTGTTGCTAGTCGGTGTTGTTGGCCGTAATGTTGAGTTGATAGGATATGAATCTTTCCTAGCGAATGCCTCTTCCACTGACAAGCAGTGTGAAAGTTCATCCGATCTTCTTCTAGCGTTCACGCTGCCTCTCTCTAGATCACCAGAAACCTGCACTTCTTCTTGTCCAATTTCAATCTTACTATCGTTCTTCCTTCTCCTTCTTTTCATACCAATGTATAGCCCCGCTACCGTCATGAGAACTATTGCAATCAAGGCACAAGATAACCCAATAATTATGTTCGTATTGCTACTATCGGTGCTAGTATCCTCATCGTTCATCATAATAGTTTCAATATTACTTATATTCGTTCCAACCAAAGCTGATTGGACAGATGGCATGGATGATGGAAATGAAGAAGTATCTTGCATAGGAGTGGGAGGAGTAGACTCGGGAGATGACGATGATATCGTAGGTTGAACACTTGTATCAGTATTTGCCTGTGTTGGAATCTTCGTACCCAACTGGATAGGACTAGCCGTCGGTTGTTGCTGTACAGGTATATAATCCCAATCAGGTACAAAGTATAAATCATCAATAGCAACTAAACCAAATCTAACATCATCAAATAGACTACTATTTGGAAAGAAATTGGCAGGAACGTCATCAGGATTGAAATGATATACAAACTTGATTTCATGACTACCAGGGGATAGTTTCACCACCTCTTGTTGATATGTATTTGATGCTGTTGTTTGTCCCAACTGACCACGTTTTATATTGTCAACGTAGTACTCAAATATATCAAATGGCATTTGAACAGATGCTAATACCGAGAAGTATAAGGTGCCGCCTTGAACTGAGCCTGTTTCACTATCATTATATGGATAATAATCTGGCAACATCAAGGTAACATTCGATGATTTTGATATCCTCATTTCATTTGTATCCAACACTGGTGATTGTAATGCATATCTTCCATTATTGGGATAATCCTGTGATACAGTCCATACCAAGTTACTATCATTATACCATGATGAGGTGCTCCAGAGTGGATCTGATGTAATGTCACCATTCTCAAATCCATTATAATAGATTGCATCTTTTGGTGGAAGTTCTATACTGTCATCTGCTGTCGATGATGAGGGGTACAATCCAAAGTTGTAACTCATGGCTCGTTCGCCGTCTTGTAATGTAAAGCAATTAGTTCGTCCAGTTGAAGGGTTGATTGTACTTATGTCTGATGCTGTATTGACTACCCCACCTGTGCCCAACTTTCTTCTTCTATCTCTATTGTTGAATACATTCTCTTTCTGCCCACTGCTACCGCCAGTGGCCGAAGCATCTCGAGCAATACTAAGGCTACTAGCTTTACTACTATTTCTAATCCACACAGAGCTAAACTTATACATCACATCATCTTCTACATTCGCCGGAGGCAATGAAGCACTTATATAATAGTTTCCACTTTTTAGATTTGCAAAACTGTACATTCCTGTACTAGATAGCTTAGATGTGGCTAGTTTCACACCTTCTGTATCCGAAGAAGATTTGCAATCATAAAGTGATATACTAATCATACGTAACTGATCATCATTGAATAGATTGTTGACTGCTGATGTTATTGTTGATGCTGCATTTGTTGATGTTATTGTATTATCCTTTATGCCATCGTTATTGTTGTCAATGTATGCTTGACCACCGATGCTGCCTGTTCCTGTAAAGTATGATGATGTTGTTATATTACTCATTGTAAGCAATTTCAATGCGTTTTTGCATGATTTGCTTTGCAAAAAGATATGAAGGATACCAATGTGATCTCTTTGTCTATTAGTATCTACCGATGGATTAATATAATATCAGAGCTATTGATATATATGGGCGTTATTCAAGCGACAGTAAAGACTAGAGGACCACAGTTTTGCTCATATCATCGTCAGTGTTGTACATTTTGCAAGAGTGGAAATCAATTATGTACTACCTAAAATTTTTTAGCTCAGCCCCTCACACATTGGACTTTTGAGAGAAGACAACATGAGAATCCAGTAACCACTGTGCTTGCATATGCGCCTCTCTATAGCTACTAAACCATAGAGCAGTCTAATGATGGAGTGACGTATGCCGCGGCAAACCACCATCCTCTAACAAACTAAGGATATCCGATGAGAGGTATCATGACCATAGACTCAGAGCCAGGAAGAGAAGAGATCAACAGAAAGGTCAGGAGTGAAAAGATATTTGGTTCAGAGTATTCTGCAGTGTAAAGGACTATTGTGCACATAGAGTTTACAATAGTACTATTGTACATAGAGTTTATATGTGTTATGAATTTCATAGTCACTCAAGACAACGGAATGGATCTGGATTCAAACCAACATCCTCTCTGTCTTCACTCATTCTGGTCACCCGAGCTGATCTCTCACTAAACACTGCAGTATCTGACATCCTCTCAGCATCAGCAAATAGACTTCCTGGCCTTTTACTGTTGATGCTTACCTCAACTGCTACTCTCCCTCCACCACTATTACGCCTTGACCTTTTACTCTTCTTTGTTGTTTGCCTGCCTTGACCTTGGTATCTACCACCGACGTTTGTGTGAGCTAGATTTAATCGGCCTGTACCTGACATTGTAGTAAACGGAGTGATCGGATTTGGTTGTTGTGCATCGTGGCTACTTTGTTGCTTTGGCCTTGGAATAGCATTCCCCCCATCGGGAAACATTGGTCTGATATTATTACCCTTGTATCTGCCTTTATTAGTAATTGAACTGAGGTAGTCACTAAACTCGTTACTGTCATCTTCTGGCTTTGATGGAGGTACCATTGGATTGCCTGGCAGTATCAGAGATTTGTCACCACCCATCCGAGTAGTGTTTGAGAGTTGCTGCCTGACAGGAAATGGCTCTCTTTGCTCAGCAACAATCTCCCCGACCAGCGGCTCTGCTACTTGTTGTTGTTGGTATTGATAATTTGAGGCTGGCTGTTGAGCCCGAGTTTGATTATTATTAGTGACTTCTTCTGATGATTGAAAGTATTCATTTTGACGAGCTTGGTCTGCAGTTGGACGCGATGAAGGATTCCAATCGATGAGACTTCTAATCAGCTTTGATACTTGAACAGGTGTTCCCTTTGGCAATGTAGATTGGATTGTATCTTCTCCACTCATTCCAACTGATCCCTCACTTGATAGTTTACAATTCATTTGCCTCATCTTATCCAATCCTTCTCCCCAATGAGTTGGCGGACCAAGTATATTCGTTAGTTTGCTTAATTGATCAATTTCCGAGGCACCCGGTAATAAAGGCCGTAAACTATAAAGTTCAGCAAGGATTAACCCCGTAGCAAAAAGATCAATCGGTGTAGAATAAGATGGACAATGCAATATAACTTCCGGAGCTCTATACCATCTTGTCGATATGTAAAACGTCAGTTTGTCATTCTTCCTACCACTACCACTGCCTCCCGATACTTGTCTTGCTAAACCAAAATCACAGATCTTACATTCTCCATTATTGTTTACCAATATATTTTCAGGTTTAATATCACGATGGATAAACCCTTGACTATGAATATACTTTAATCCATGAAGAATCTGTCGTACAAACGTTTGTATATTATCATTTGATATACGTTGTTTTTTCTCACAACATTTCTTGGTAATATCATATAGACTACCGCCGGACATGAATTCAAATACAAAGTATAATCCATCATCTCTTTCTCGAATAACCTCCAAAATTGGTACTAAATTCTGATGTGATAATACACGTAGACTTTGTACTTCTCTGAGATTTACACAGCTGTTCCAATTCTATTATTGGCATTGAAGTTAATTCCATAAAATGGTGACAAGAGTATATATCGAAAGAAGAGAGGGTTAGGTTAACCACAGTCCAGCAGTCATCATACAATCACACCCTTCTGCTTCTTACCTTGAATTTGTTTTTAATATGCTTGATTGCTACGATTTCACCAGTCTCCTTATTCTTTGCTTTGATTACTCGACCAAAACTTCCATCACCAATTTCTTCTTGTAGTTGATAACGATTCATGGTAGGATTATTATCGAGTTGTGATTAATTCGTACGATTGGTATGAAAATGCGAGGCCATCCGGTGAGATGTTTATATCCCTGGATAGACAACTAAATTTAGTAGAAGAATGGTGGATATTTGGTTGATTGGGTGGACTTTGGAGCGATTACTACGATGAATGCAGCCGCACTATTAGCACCAAAACATCAAAAAGTTGAGGAATAAAATCATATATTTTGGCGATTGACTGGGTGATTAGGTATGGGTTGGTGGTGGCCTACGATGTTATTGCTCTGTGAAAGGAAGTAGAAGAGGATTAACTGCAGCCATATCGGTGGTTTGTTTAGAGGTAAGAGAAGATTTAATCCGGTGTGCAACTTTCATGATTTGGAAGTGTTTCGGGTATTATAGAGCATCATATTTGTACTGATATGATACCTCATACTCTTTTTTAATCTTTAAAGTTCTCTGAGCTTTTGTTATTTTATACCGAGCTCTGTACATGCAATGTTAGGGTTCAATAATCTCAACCAATCATCGATTCACCTTCTCTTTAGATTGCAATAGTAAGTAACACCATCAAAAGTTATGCTAGACCCTTTGATAGATCAGAGTCAAATGTTGAAGACGAAACAACACCAATACTTGGCAGTATCAAATGAGAGGGAGCAATAAGGACAAATAATGAGTAAAAAAGATAGCACTTGGAGAGAATACAACATTCATGGCAGTGCCGAAGACGAAGATCAGCCAGTTGATATATTTGCCACGACAACCAACAACGATGCCTATGAAACTTTTCAATATGATATAGACGATACTATACAAATCAATATACGGGCAGAGGCAGAATATGATAAATCTACAGGTATGAGTGTGTGGAAGGGTTCGGAAGTTATGTGCACCTATTTGAGACAACATCCAGAGATTGTTCACAAAAAGAAAGTATTAGAGCTTGGTGCAGGATGTGGATTATGTGGCTTGATTTGTAAGATTGTTCTTGGTCCTACCTCCGTCTTGATTAGTGATGGTGATCATAAAGTGCTGCAGAATTTAAGGTTCAATGTTAAGCTTAATGGTTTGCAGTTAGCAGATGATGATGCAGATCCTGACTCAGCTTCGGTACCAGATGATGAATCAATAATAGCAGTACCACAACTTATCTGGGGAAAGAATCACGCAGTCAACTTTATAAAACAGTATGGAAAGCAAGATGTAATCATAGCAACAGATTGTGTATATATGACACAAAGCGTCACTCCATTATTTGAAACTATCAACGAAGTACTTGACGACAACACAGGAATCTTTCTGTTTGTCAATACCTGTGCATCAGCTTGTTCAATTGAGACTGTATTCAAAATTGCAAAAGATGCTGGATTTATTGCTTTAGAGGAGGAATATTGGTATCATGAGGATGATAGAGATCAGAGGAAGCATCCCGTGCATGTTTTTCGTCGGAGAAAATAACCTTCCCTAATTTATGAGTAAGTTAGTCGTCTATATATAGAGAGGTACTACTCATATACAATACTAGATTACAGGTTCAGCTATGTATACTCATACTTTATGATATTCGAATCTACCAATTCAATACTGTCTCAGGATATGCTGTTAGAAGACGCCAAATCGTTTCTGTATACTCCGATGTCTCCCCTTCACACCACCGTCCTTTCACAAACTCACAAAAAAGATGAATTGGAAGCATACCATCAACATTCTTTTCCGAAACTGATGCCGATGCTATTGGAGTTTCGAGTAGAAACGATATCACCTCACAGTTACCCCCTCGGCAGGCATGATGCAAAGGGAAGTTTCTACTTGAACCACATGCATTCAAGAGGTTATAACCGATGAGCTCTGCTAAATATTTGACTACTCCAACCGTACTAAACTGAATTGCAATATCTAAAGGATGCACTCCACTACCATCGAGTACATTAATTGCATCAGGATTTCCTCCGAATAGTAACTTGATAGAACCGAGTGGAGCTTTTGCACGTATTGCATTGTGTAATGGCAAAGAACCAGTACAATCACGTCTTCTCAAACCGTTTCTATTTTGTGCTTTTGTAGCATAACCCATTTGAGTATACAAATAAGAAACGAGGTCTTGCATTTCTTGTATATTTTCTTCTGGGTAGCTGTGGATCATTGAATCATCAAGCCTCTCTCTAAGAACGTCGACTGGGAGCTGCCGTCGTTCATTTCTAGTGAGAATAGCTTCTGGATAGAGATCAAAAAGCAGCCGTGGGATATCTTTAGGCTGATCCATGTTGTTGCAACTTAAATGTAAAGGCAAGGCACCATTCCCTTGTCGATTTTCGTCACCTTCATAATCAGATACAACAGGTTTTGATAAGCATTCAGGGTCGTGACGGAGCAAAAACTTGATAATATCAGCACCATTCGTTCGTCCAGTATTGCTGGCTGCACGATGAATTGGCAAATAACCCCAATCGTCTCTTCTGTGTAAATTCTCTGGGTAGACTTTGAGTAGGTACTCTAACGTATCTGGTCGTCCATCTTCACATGCAAAGTGGAATGGTAAATACCCGTAGCCGTTCTGCTCTTTCACTGCTTCTGGATAGGCATCGACGAGCAACTTACAAAAGGCAGGTGCTTTGTTGGAATGCAGCCTGCAGCTAAGTGCAAAGGCAACTCACCATCACCATTAGATTGTAACCTAGCCGAATCTGGATGTGCCTCAAGTAAAAGCTTTAAAATCTCTACTTCTACTTCATCATCCATTCGTCCTTCACAGAGACTATGTGTTGGCAACCAGTCGCAATTGTTTGGTTGATAAATAGAATTGGGACAAACTTTTAGAAGGAGTTTGATTATCCTTGTATTCATATAACTTTTGTCACATGCAACATATAGAGGAGTTTGATCATAAATATCCTTTTCGAGTAAAGAGGATGGGTTTGTCTCAGTAAGATATTTCAACACATCAAACATATCTCCGATGTTTGTATTGTGTATAAGGATGTGAATTGGAGTGCACTTTAAATTTTCTTCGTCGGAAGATTGCAACACATATTTGTTTGATACTAACTGTTTGACAATGTCTAGATCGACATTTGATGTTCTTGATAGGTAAAAGTGGAGAGGAAGACCACCAAAAGAATCACCTTCATTAATATCCGTATTACCGTAATCAAACTTTGTATAGCACATAAACAATAACTGGCAAGGTAGGGTTAGGGTTGCTTTCTTCAATAAAAATTGAACGACCTCATTCGGACAATCTTCGTTCAAACATGCCATGTGCAGAGGAAATGCTGCAACAACGTCGTGTATGGCCAAACAACTATGTATCGCCGGAGGGTATAAATCTGATAGATATTCTACTATTTCCAATGTGACATTCTCGTTCATACACACTTTATGCAGGAAGGAAGAGAGGCGTAGATTATCCAATGATATACCCTCAGTCATCCTTTGCAGTTCATCGATGGAAAGATCGTCTGACGAGCAGAAATCTTCAAAGTGCTCAATCCACGGATGATCATCAATATCAGCCATTGTTGAACTTATGTTTGGACTTCTTGAGTTATCCTAATCTATTACTATGTGTGTAGTTTGTGTCACTGTTATTACCAACGTACTTTTAATCCTCAATTACTCAATATTATTATATCACTGTAGATAGGAGGACAGCTGCGTGCACCTTAAGTACTTGGTAACATGTATTGTAATATTGCCTATCTTGACTAAACTTTTAAGAAAAGGATAAAAAGCACCTTCCATACGCCGCCAACAATCGGAAGAGCGTATAAACTACTAATAATATATGATTTAAAACAACAAATCAATGTCAGGATGACGCTATGGAGAGACAGAGAGTACTATATATAGGTTTGCTCTATTATGCATGCAACACTTACTTTCAGAATTTTATGAGAGTATGATTTTGCTTTGAGAGAAGAAAGCAACTTATATTGCAAATTGTGAGTAATCTTCGGCAGCTATATAAATTGGCATAACAATGAAACAGTTCATATGCTACGGCAGCAATCGATACAGTCTAATAACTGGTAGCTATCTCAATTGGTGGTGGTTCCGACAAAGGATCTACTTCTCTACCCCTTTATGAGTTTTCTTCTACATGAAAACTGATTTTCTTTGCAACTCTCTATAATTATTGCAATTCGATAATAGAGGCAACTTTCGCCCCCTATATATCAAACAAACCAATAAACATTAGAGTTGTCTTAGTGGCCAAGCACTATACTGTGAGCCTCTTTAGCATTATCTACTCCTCGCATACGGGAATATTATAATTATCTAACACTCTAATAGTTCAGTACATACACTTTTGGGGATCGGTATCGGCTATTATCATTTGACACATAAACAAATAGTTTTTACATCATGGAGACATTCACAGATGATACCGTAGTTTCACTGGCCTCATTCCTATCACCACATGATATGTTGAGTTTAGCATTATCATGTACGAAATTTGGAGCTAAGCATGGTACTGCTACGAAACGACAATCGGCGGCTAGACAAGATAGTAGTACGAGAGAAGTTAGACAAAGAACAGAATCAATCTCATTAATGGAAGTTGCAGCATGCACTGTATTAAACACCAAGTGGACAGATGAGGAAAAGAATGCTTTACCTAGGCGTGAGGATGAGTCATGGATTGGTTTATATCAAGAGTTTCTAGTAGTGTTTCGTTTACCATTACAATTTGATAAGTTGGTCGGTGAATGTATTCATAGGATAGACGAAATAACAGTATGCGTAACCCCCAGGGAAGTTGAAGGTGTTGCGATTTGCAGCAATATCATGAGAGCTGGTAAACATCACGTCTCTTTTCAGGTCACTGACGATGATCCCGACTCTACAAATGGAATTTCATTAGGAATCATGAGACCTACTACAAAGGAAATTAGTTTGGAGAGTTGCTGTCCTGTCGTTGATGACCTGTCGGAGTTTTCTATGAAGGATTATGAGACTTTACACCATGAAAATGTTGATTGTTGTTTATTAAACACTTACTCGGGATGTTGCCTAATTCATGAGAGATGGAAACAGTGGGAGGAATCTGAACTGTTAGCTATGGATGAAGAGCAGCGTGTGCGGGCTGAGATGCGAAACGAGATCAGTGCATTCAATTGGGAAGGGATGGAACAAAATGACGAGCCATCATTCAAAATAGGCTTCGAACTAGATCTTGATGTCGGCACTTTAGATGTATATAAGAATGATAGACGACTTGGAACATTGAGAAGTGGATTGGTTGGAGAATACTGTTGGGCAGTCTCATTGACAGGGGGTCCCATATTATCGGTTTCTATTGGCAGGTAATGAGACTAGTTGTTGATACCTTTTCCTGTATGTAAAGTACATGTTTGCTTACTATTATTGAGAGGTAGCAAGAGTATGAATAATAGACTTGAGTTTTTCCATGTCTAATCCAGCTCTTCCTACTACAAACCCTTCGACATCCTTAAGCGAGGCATAGTCTTCTGCATTGACTTCATTGACTGAGCCTGTATATGTCAATCTACATGCAGCAGCAGCCGATTCATTCACACGTCTAGTAATTAATCTTCTCAGATATGCATTGATACGTTGTGCCTCTTCCTTAGAGCATGGAGTTGCTCCTTCTCCTACTGCCCAAACTGGTTCGTATGCTATAACAATTCGATTCCAATCATCTGCTTGTATCCCTTTCATTGCTTCTACTAATTGTTTCCGTAATGTAAAAAGAGCTAATCCAAATCTTCGCTGGTATGGCAGCTCTCCAATTGTTAAAACGACATCAAGTCCAGCTGATAAACACATTCTAACCTTGTCTGATATGAGTTGATCCGTCTCTCCTAAGTTATTGCTTTTATTAAGAGATTAAATGTATAGTCAAAAGAGAGGAAAGTATACATTAGTTACGAGATATATGATATAAACATGTCATGTTTATGCATATAGCAATCAAATTTCCTACCGTCTATCAGAGTGTCCCAATAAGACTGAATCACATCCCAATGATTGAAGCATATTAGCTGTCGTCGTGCCAGTGTTGCCAACATTAGGACCCCTTGCATCAAATGCATTCTAAAATTTTATTTCGATGAGAGAACATGTTAGTATGACTAGTATAATACTACACATACTTAAACTCTGCTTACCTGACTTCCAACCGATATCTCCTTGTTCAAGCGTTGTCGTACTCTATCAATGAATACATACGGTACATTAATACATAGTTGAACCTTCCTCTTCTCTACATTACTTAGAGATGAATACATTCGATTTAAGCTGTCACATGTGTTTTCAACATTTTGAATATCTTCAATACTGCATTTCCAATTACAACCAAGAAATAGACGTTTGTCTTCGGTTTTGTTAGCATCTACTGTAATTGCAACCATGATGAAAATAATACATAGATGTAACATAAAGTATACGTAATGACACAAGATGTGCACTTTTTTTCTTAACAGCTCCACCGCAATACGAAACTACTACAACCGATGTCGATGTCAGAAATAGCTAATTAAGATACAATATAATGATAACGTTCGATGCGCGATGATGTGGAGGAGAAGAGGAGCAGCAATAGGTGTGAAACGTTACTCGCCTTTTTACGTGCGCAAAGCGGGGTTTCTATGGTGGCCTCACGCAAAAATGAACGTAAAGTGACGAGTGTACTATTTCAGTCCCGATAATGGAACAAAAAAGATCACCTCGATTGAGACACAAAACCTACAAGGTAATAAGACACAAGTTTCTCACTAAATTACCTTTCTAAGTTGAAATTAGTTAGGTTTAGGTGGTAAGTGGGGTATTTGTTAACGACCATAACTCATTAAATATAATATATATAGCAATCCGTACATGACAACATTTGCTCTATATAGTTTGAACTAAGACTTTCTGAAGTTGGCATGTGAAAATATTGACTTTTCATTTTTTGACCTTAGTAGCCTAGAATCAAAAACACATATATGTTATACTGCATCCTACGTTGGATTTGGCTCCGAGCGGTTATTATATTCGAATTCTACGTGCAATTTTAGGTAGGATAGGGTGTTATAACCTTTGATATGGTCAATATTTGATGAATATATTGCAAAAGTTAAGTGCTGCATAAACCACCTACAATTTTGCAATTTTGAGGCTTCTAGGCTAAATATTGGCTCCTATGCTTAATTTGGCGGAATGAGACTACTATTATTGGATTCAGCATGAAATTCTGGTTCAGATAGATGTTGTCCAATATTCTGCTCGACAATATTGGCCAACATATGGCTCATTTACTCACCAAAAATTTAATGTGTCTGGATCGAGGTGATCTTTTTGGATACCGTATCCGGCCACAATTCTGCGAGATCTGTTTCACTCGTCTACACAAATTGGTCGATTCCTATGTAGATTTCGCTGGTGTGACAAATATACTCAATCATTTTACGTGCAAATTCACGTTAAAAGAACATCTTGGAACAAATCTCTATGCACAGAAAAAGGTGAGCTCTCTCTCGGCTCTTTGCTCGGCTTTGACGAGCTTGACGACGTTAATTGTTGGCGAATATGGTACTATATATCAAGAAAAAGATATATGTAAACATATTCTACAATA
>Ga0214481_100600_pt1 | contig 17820 bp, 5 predicted proteins | sample M1_20Mar14CPVII9_4_FD_165057 | JGI IMG/M metagenome (GOLD analysis project Ga0214481, IMG submission 165057) | Marine eukaryotic communities from Monterey Bay, California, United States - M1_20Mar14CPVII9sort6BwellG10 | ecosystem: Environmental > Aquatic > Marine > Unclassified | place: USA...
TCAATTCAACACTACCATTGGTATTCAATGCAGTATTTGGACAATCTCCATTACTAGATATTGTATCTTCTAGGGCTTGGGTATCGTCTTGAGTAGAAGACTCTTCTTCACCAGATGAACTACTGCCTGAGAGAGTACCTACAGAAGAACATCCAGTGTCGCTGCAGCATCTCTTGCTATTGCAAAAATGTTGTGTAAAAGCACCCGGTACGGAAAGATCAACATTCGTAGGCATAGGAGGAGCTGCTTGTTCTTCTTGATTAGGGGCGGTCTTCTTCTTTGAATCATTATCATAACCAGAGCTTGATACTTTTGAGTCTATTGCATCGATATCATCATTAGAGTCTTCTGTATTAGACGAACTGCTTGTACATGAGAGAGTATCGAGAGTATTATCTCCACCCTTCTCCCCAACACTTCCTACTTCCTCTTCTAATGCAGATTGAACTCGAAGTCTTTGGTTGTACATGTACTTGCTGAGTATATATTCAAGCTTGGCTGTGTAATAACTTGTTATAGCAAGCCTACTACGTCGTGATCGAATCTTGATATTGAGGAACATTCTACGTCTCATGTTCTTGATTATCCTCTTGGATTTGGTATTGGAAGCCCCAATCAAAGCAACAATATGACAAAGACGGTAAAACTGGAGCTCCATTTGCTCAACATGATCAACTGAAGTCCCAACATCTATTCCAACTCTCTCACATAGTTTCTTGTGCTTTTGTCGGTGCTTCTTTTTACATGCGGCATTGCAATACTTTACCGATTTGCATTTGTTGCATGTGTTCATATCACTACTATTACTTTCTTTACCACAGTAAGCACATGTCGATACCTGATTATAAAGGGCTTGTCGTATGGTGCGCTTTGACTTCTTACGACTGCTAGCGTTACCACCTCTATTCCAAAGCCCTAATGTCGGTTGAGATTCCTCATTATCAGAGATGCTTATGTCTTTGTCTTGGTCAACTGAAGAGCGGTTGAGAAAATCTAGGGCTGCCTTCACTGGATCATACTTAGTAGTATCAGAAGGCGCAGTTTCTTCTTTGTCCTCTCTCTCCTTGGTCGTTCTCAATAATTCTACAGCCTCCCGCTTTGCAATTGCTATAGCCTCATTCAAAACATTCCAATCAGCATCAGTTTCATCAAAGCAAATATCATCACGCCTGGACTCTTCATATCTAACCATAGGAGCCGGACGTACAACTTTTCTACTTTGGCATATCTTATTGTATAGACGCCTCTTGAACTTGAATGATCTTCCTTTTGTAGAAGAACAAAGACGATAGAATGGTGTCTTCCGACCATGAGATGATGCCTTGTTCTTGTAGTGATTAATAACTTTCTGCTTGGCAACTTGAACTTTTCTGCGGTAGTTATGTGTACGAGGTGTACTACTCTTTACAGGACTGTGGATGACAACATACTTTTTGTTGCGTTTGCCAAGTCGAAAAGACTTACTTGGAGGTGATGAGATGGGCGAAGATTTCTTCATAGAGGCGGTAGCAAGTCTGGCTTGTTCTCTCCTTTCCTCCTCTCGTTGCTCGACCTCTTCTCTTGCCTTCCTCTCCGCTCGTACACGTCTTGACCGCTTAGATTCACCTGGGCGGTTTTGTTTGATAAATGTTGGATTATTCAACTCATACCAAACTTTGGCTTTGGCTTCATCTTCATTCAATCTGTGAGGTATGAGAATCAAGTAAAGATAAATCGTTCGTTGTGAGGAAACGAATACAATGGATATGTATGTACAAACCAACCTTACCCAATATTATACTGTTTCTTGTAAGCCTTTGCTTGATCATTTGTTATATGACCACCATTTAGAAGCTTCTCCAACCCACTGGCGTACTCCTCGATGTTGTCAGACTTGATAGTCTTCTGAAGATACCCATGTATCCTTTCAATCGAGCTGCACAGATCATTATAATCTTCTCTACTCATTAACCCCTTCTTGTTGAATGAACTTGTAAGTCTATCCACATCATCGCCCGACCATTGCAATGCAAAATGTACAGACTTGCCAACCACAGTGAAACTAGGCACTGGCACTAGCATCTTCTCTTCTTGATACTTGTCTGTAGTATGATCAATCTGATCAGATGTGGCATGATTGGATTCTCGGCTCACCACAGTATCAACAATCTCATCTGAGAAAACGTCATCTACTGATGAAGGATTAAAAGACGATGGCAAAATCTCTGGTCCATCGTCTTCTTCTCTGGTTTGACTAAAGATGAGATTTTCTCTATCCTCGGAGATAGGTAACGTCGGGGTATCTTGTGATACTTTATGTTTAAGTTGAGATATCTCTTCTTCTATCATATCATGAGTAACTGGACCGAGGAAAAAACGCATTTGCTCCTCTGATACTTGTCCACCACCGATCCATTGTACTTCAGTCATTGTCATTCTAATAGTGTCGAGTGATTCTAATGACTATATTGTGTTTATTGATCATATGGAGTGTCTCTACTACCGCCTTAATGGTGATAAATGATACTTACTTGTCAATCAATATTGATTAGAAAACTTCTTTTTATATAGACTAGATTATCGGGTTGATTGTAGATGGTATATGGCAATAGTAATAGTAATGACGACGACGATGGCCAATTGACGATGGATATGTTGATATTTTTACTTTCTACTTGACGTTCTATATTAAATAACAGCTCCGACAATAATATCTCATCTATCAATGCTAAAAGGTTAGATTTGTTTATATTACTAGAGGATTGCAATGGTGCACTTAGTTTGGTGGTAATGGGATGATCTTTGATGGCGGAGCCAATATTGCAAATTATGTTATGAAGAGAGAGCATTGTTATAATGATTGATCCAGCCCAAAGATCAATAAACACATCCAGCCCCGTGCGTTAGAAACAAGGAGGAGACCTGATGAACGATAGGGCTGGACGATATATGGCCACTATTAGGGCGGAGCCGAAGAGTATATCACATAACAACAAGTAAGGGGCTGGATCTCTAAGCAAATCATGAGCAACAAATCTCGTGAGTGATCGGTACCGGATAAAGCTCTTGTGTCTGTTTTTTTGGTATCCTTTCTCATTTGCATCCGGTCCGCCGAAAATTTATTCTCAGTGTATCGCCAAAGTTTATTCTTAAATGGCCACGAAGCACAATTAAAACTGATATCTAGGAGTTACCTGGTAGCACCCCTTCCACGGGGGTACCAACCATCTTTTTGTGGTCGTAGTACCCCCGCCGATCGCTCATGCGGTATCTTTGCCCCAACTTCAACTCTCCCCTAGAAGTTTTTTCTGCCTTAGAGCACTACGATGGTGATATGAGGTCTAAGAGGGTGCCTCTAGCAGCGGCCATGGTATAAACTACTAAGTAAATGTAGGAGGATAGGTTTATAGATATCATCAATAATCTTAACTCCAATTCCTGTTGTCTAAATCCTACTGTAGCCTAAGAAATAAAATACTTTCAACAGCCTTCTGAAACAATGTTGTTGCTATCAACAATGGTGGAATACTTGGTCTATGTGGTAGGGAGTGCCTATCCTGCCGTATGACCGGCGGCCTAACTACTCTGATAAAGATATACTATTGCAACAGATTCTCACATGTACTACATCATCACTTTTATATCCACTATTAGTAGATTGCATCATTAAATAAATATAATTATATTGTGGAGAATATACCATCTTATATAACATGATAGCCGGCCTGAGCTGCTTCTAATATCATATAGATTAATTAGCAATAGCAGCCTAGGAGTAAACACACTACCACAATGATTAATTCAACCATTACTTAATTAAATAGGTGCATAACAGCCTGAAAAGTGGTGATGTGTTGTTCTACATCAATAATGAACTGTTGGTCACCAAATAAATTTCCCATAGTAGTAGAAGGCACCATTTTGTACGTGAAAAGCTTAGTAGCGGTATCCAAAAAAAGTGGTAGAGGTTGGGGCAAAATTAGAGTAGCCCTTTTGAGATGTGACAGTGAGCGATTGGCGGGGTCTTACCTCCCCAGAAAGAGGGTTGGTACGACCCCGTGGAAGGGGTGACCTGGTAGGGTAAACTGAAAATTTTGGTGTTTTACTATTTTGGCGATAAACTGTAATTTTTATTCTTAATCCACGGACGGAACACAGCAAAAAGTGTCTACTTGTGGAATAGATTCTGGTGTAATTTTTACACCAGATAATAGTGCAAGGTAATCACCTAAGTAACTTGTTAGGTTGTAACCTTTCTGAGTTGAAGCGGCTTCGCCGCTCATCGCTCACTTTTTTTCTCGAAGACTTTCATCATGACGCTATCCATCTCCTATCTTCTACTACGCTATACTCCATTGCTACAATAGTTGACAACAAACTATTGTAGACACGTCAAGCGATATTATCAGTTATGATATTCAAAGAGATTTATAATATGAACTACCATAGTTACTACGAAATGTATACTTTTATCTGCTCATCAAAAAAATGATAGTAGTTGATGCATCGAGAGACCGACTCCAATTGTGAAGGCTATGCGTTGTCTAATACATATCTACGCGATACCCCATCAACTATTAGTATTACTAAAGCACCGGATGGTGTTTTTATACTTCCTTCATCCAAGATGAGTTCTACAATGATGAATACGCTACCTCCGTCAATTTGCGATAAAATGTGGTAGTAGAAGAACAACTCTACATGGAACAATACCGGCCTAACAATAGAGATTTCATAGTACAATCAACTAGGGGTACATATCAATGGATTCCACTACATATCTAGTATGGTTTGGTCGTATGGGGATATTTAGAGGATCCGATAGTGGTTGATGTACAAAATGCACACATGATATGCACAAAATGTTATGTTGTATCATCTTACTATGCAAATGATGTGGGAGTGGTTGGAGGGGTATTATGGATATACTAGAAGACGGGGAATCGAGTTATAGCGCAAAACAGTGGGTATCATGTTGCAATATGCTCGTATATGATATTCACAACAACATATACATAGAAAATGCATAAAACGATCACACAACATACCCCAAACCAATACATGAAGCAATAAAGTAGATTCTGCACATTATTAGATACTAAACATTGAATTCATACTGTAGATACGAATATCATACACTTGTAGAAGCATTATGATGCTACAATAGTAGAATATGTACTCTGTCTAGACTTGCATTTAAATAGACGTATCATCGTTCCCTCATAGCAAAAGAGCATAGATATCTTCTCTTCATGTATAAAACTTGAGGATAGGATGATATGTTGGCTCTCGGCAGCCTCCGGCGGTCTCGTAATGAGCAGCTAAAGTTATAAAGGAAGAGTCGGCAGAATGGGTTATGAGCTTATTGTTCTGGTGTAATATTTACACCAGAAAATTGAAATATTTTGTATACTTCGTTCAACTAAGTATTTTTGCTAGCTTTGTACGATAAAAATTGAAAAATATTCTGTATATTTTTAGAATCTGGTGTAAGATTTACACCAGAAAAAGATACCGGTAGCTGATTTGTACTAGATTCCTACCTAAATTACACCATAATCTGGTGAAACTGTAGTTACCTAGGCTAGGTAAACTGAACACTGCGCCAATCTTGTCTACGAAGATCTATTACTGCCCATGGCTGTACATTATTTCTCCTGTTTCTCCTTGGGGTCATATTTTATTTCATTATCCTTTCTATGAGATTAGATTACCCCTAATCCACTACTCCTTTGCAACATTACCCCCTAGCCTTGAAACATTCATCTGTTTTCAATGCATCATTCATGTGTTCGAATCTAAGTGAGGTGTTGCCTGAGCAGGTGGTGTAGTGGAGTGGTAGAGGAGCTCTACTAATACTAAAGCTATAATAGGTACTGAACAGTAGAGATAGAGTAGAGATATGTGTGTACTTAAGGGACAGATGTGAATAACATTCTTATATAAGTTTCATTTCAACTTCTAGTTCTAGTTTCTAGCTATCTATCTACTCTACCCCGACCCCCTTGGAGGCTACTAATCTAATCTCATTGTACAACTGGTATTGATTGAATGAATGCCGTACTTGGCCTTGGACATCGTGCTGTCAATAGCTGATACTATCTCTGATGGTGCCGAGTTGTTTATCAAAGTATCATTTGACGGTGCAACCACCATTGCCAATACCTTCCCGTCATTATCACGATGAACAAACACCTTTGAACCAGACTTCATATGAATGAGCTTATCACCATTGTCAAGAAAAGACCATGCTTCTATTATTGAATTGCTGCTGAAACAAGTCATCAAGAACCGAGACTCCTGTACAATTGAATATGTATCATCTTTCAACAATGAATCAACCATCTCCTCTGACGATATGCTGAACAGCTTCCCCTTCAACCTTGAAGTGAATAGCAACTTTGGCAAAGATGGTTCATGTGTTAGGGCAGGCAATTTCGTTACCGTAGCTTTGAGCTGTTTGGGTAATCCATTGGCAAACATCTGCAAACTCTCAATACCAGGAGCAATATGGTACCAACTTGATGATTCGAGAGTATGATTTATGGAATCAATCAATGGCTATAGATGGAATATTACGAGATGAGAGGCGGTAATTGGGGTAGTGCATCACAGATATGACAATGTGTCAGTATGAACAAGGAAGTGCAGATACATACCTTCAAAGAACCCTCGTCAAAGTCAGAACGAACAATACTACTCATCTTAGACGCTGCAGATACTGCCGAGTATCGAAGACCAAGTGTCTGTACCGATTCATTAGACGTAGAAGAAGCAGAGACTGTAGCATTCTTGAGAATAGATCCCATTCGATTGAATTGAGACTCTGACAAGTCGTTTGCAATACATTTTGATAGAGCACTAACTAACCGGATACAATTTGCCTTCATCATGACTTTCCGAGTTGCATTATGGCCACTGGCCGAGGCAGTAACACTGCTTTTCTTTCCTCCTCCTCCAAACTGTAGCTCAATAAAGTCAAGGATTGAAATAACTTTGTCATCCGTAGTAGTCGTAGAGGCACCGCCCGCATTACATCCAAATGCACTGAAAAAGTTGTCAAGATTCTGTGATACTCGTATGGCACCAGTTGAAAGTGATATGATGAACATGGCCCTGTCAATATCCTCACTACGAGAGAAGAAACGCTTGCCATTTTTAGTTGTTGAACTCAAAATGTCTTCTTCCCATAACTGTTTAATCTCAAGAGATACCTCACTGGGAATACTCGTTCGTGATAGTACCGTAGATCTTGCTAGAGATTCCAAAACTGTACAAATTGTATTGACATTATCGGGAGTCAAGGTTGATGATAATGATCGTGCTGCCAATACCTTACTCCTCTTTCGTTTACGTTGTGTATCATTATTACTGCTACCAATAACATTAGCCTTCTTCATAGTACTCCATAATGAGTTGATAGTTAATGATGTTGCATCAGTTTGTTTCTTGGTACGTTTTGGCACTGATAATAATCGAACGAGGAGGGTGGCAATGTTTTGACGATGAAATGTTTCAGTACGTTGATGGAATAACAATTGTGTCAAGAGTGTAATGAGATGGGTTGCATCTTGCCTTGAATATGTATCATTTGCTGAACATGATGATAGAACACGTCTGTGAAGGATATGTAGTAGCAATTCATTAGCCATCGGATGATTCTTCGAGGAAACGGCGGATAGTGTAGAAGTCTTATCCAGTTGAGTAGATGCAGCAGGTGCAGCAAGCCAACGAATGAGTAAGTGGTGCTGCTGAGTAATGATGCTTTGCCAATCATCTCCTGACGAGCCTTTCTTCATTCCTCCCGACCGACGACAAAGCATATGTGATGCTTGTTCAAGAAGACAAACCAAGTCTGATAGTATCTCCCTCGTTCGATGACTTGAGAGATCCTTACCCCCAGATGATGACGCACTACCACCATCCAATGACCCTCGGTCGAAGAAGTGATGACATTTTGGTACATCCACAAAGAGTAATGATTGATAATAATCAATCAATGAATGTGGATTGGGAAGAAGAAGTGACAACTCACTATTATCACCTTGGATAGCAACAAGTTTCTTCAATACATACTTCATTAACAAGAGCTTTGCCAATGCTGTATCCTCCATTACATCGCAGTCTTCATTGCTGCTACTTGTGCATGAAGATGAGGATGGCAAATTGACAAAACAATCCAATCCCAAACAAACAACACTTCCTCCGCCAATATTCTTGTTGGATGAATCACTCAAGTTGGTATCAAGTAGTAATATCTTGGATAGATATTGTTCAACCTTGGGATGTAAACTCGATATAGAATCAAGTAGTAGTAGTAGTGGTTTCTTATCCCCACCTTGTTGTTGTTTATGTTGTAAACTTGACTGTTGCTCTTGCTGATGTTTAGCCATCAAGGATAAATGATATACACGCACCAATCGTTGTATAAACGCAGTAAATAAAGCTTTCCTACTCTTTCCACTCTCTTCTCCAACCTCTTGTAGCTCTCTTCCACCCTTGGCACCACCAGCAATACTCGCCTTGTTCATATCATTCATATGAAATGATTCATCATATCTCATATCCAATAATATCAACGAAGTAATCCTAGCCAATATAAATATAACAATTTTAACTTGTTTATCTGGTGACATTGTATTCTTCTTCATTGCTGAACCTCCTCCACCTCCCGATAAACTTTTCTTGTTTCTGTTAGTTGATTCGTTGATAAATGTAAACAATGAACTTTGTATAACATTCACAATATTATCCAATAATCCTAATAAACTAAATGATGCTGAATATAATAATGTATTAGTTTGTTTCCATGTTTTATTTAACTGATGTAAATCAGTTTGTACACTACTTCCATCTTTATTATTACCAATGCTGGTAACTAACAATCCCTTATAACCCACGGTACTTAGTATAACATCCACACATCTATCCAAATTACACTTTTCTTGTGTAAGTGTTTGAATGTATAAGTCGGATAATTCATTTAATGAACGGTATGTTGGTCCTAATAGACGGATATGTTTGGATATATGTGGATGTACCGTTGTTTGGATTTGTGTTAGGTAGTATTGAATTGTTTGGGAGAGGAGTTGTTGTGAATTGTTATTGGATGATTGAGGAGGCAACGACGTGGAGTTGTTGGTAGCGGCGGTGGAAGTTATAATATTGGTAGAAGTAGAGGAGGGTGATAATTCATGTTGGATAGCAACCTTTAATGATTCCGTCATTCGTTTTAGTAATTCACTTGCCAACTTGGACCATTGATCAGAATCATTCGACTTTGATTCAGCATTGGTACTCCTCGCTTGCATTTGAGTTGGTGATTCGAGTGAACATTTAATTAAACGAAAGTAACTTTTAATTATTGATAATGCATCTCTATTACCACTGCCTTCTTCTTGACCACTAACATTGTTTGATTGGAAGGTAATACCCTCAGTTGATAATAACTTCATTGCATTTTGAAATTTGGTTGTACCATCTGGTTGAGTTCGTATTGAGGAATGTAATGATTTCCATACCTCGGTATTTTCAATATTGGTAGAATTGGAGTTCATTGAGTTATTGGTTGACCAACCTAGCAGTTGGTACGCTGCTTCATTGTCATTTGTAGACGCCATTGTCTTGTGGTATGTGATAAAATAAATGTTCAGTGAATGTAGTATCGTATCGTACAACTCTATGTTTGTACTTCTGACTCGCAAATACGAATATATCAACTCTCATAACTCATAGCAAGTAACTTTTGCACGTGCAGCGGCAGAGAGTAACATCAACTCAATATATTTGTGGACGGGGGCCGCAGAGTTCATAGTAGGGATGTATATATCAGTATAGAATATAATACTGAGATACGCCCTTTCAGGGCACAAAGTTCACAAATCTGACCCCCCCCCCCATCCCAAATTAAAATTGACATAAAGAAATAAGGATTGCTAAACATCAGAGCTGCCACTAGAGTTACATATATACGCCGGAAGTTATTACAAGTCAGTATAATTATATGGGTCGTCGTCAACTATATAATACCGACGAAGAGCGCGCTACCGCTAGGCGTGCATCACAAAAGAAACATAATAAGAATAGAAATTCACCAGATCAAGAGACCATCCTTCGTCAAAGCATGAAAGATAAGAGACGGAGGATAGAAGCTGGGTCTAAAGAACCTCAAGACTATGCAGACACTACAAACAATCACCATTCAAATGTACAACAACCGATATTATTTCAGAATACTTACAATTGCAACCCGTTTTTAAATTGGAACTATCATCTAATGCAATGTAAAATACCATACCATGATTATAGGATGGGTTATCATCAACTAATGACAATACAATCAGCACCTATCAGTATTGATGCTAGTATTTGCCCCCGCCCTGATAATTACAGTAAGCTCACATCTTCTCTTCCTGTGGCGAACCAACATACAGACACAGATTCAAAAGAATTAAAAAGCAAATCAAATAGATTAGCATACGAGAGAAGGAAATTAAAAGACAAGTACAAGAAGTTGTATGGTGCACAAGTTGTTGACGAATTACACAAATATAATCACTTAGAATTCAAGAATATCAATGGCAATATTGTACCACATTTGACACATACAGCTCGGAGGATGTTAATGGCATCTGTTATTGTTTCCTCATCGGCTTCACCAGTATCTTTACTCAATAATAATGGTCATCAGACAACTACACATGAACAAAATATCACTGACAAAGACTCAACATTACAAACAGAATCAGTAGTAGGTACTAAAAGCAACACGACAACTCCAACTACACAATTGAATCCGTCACCTATTCCCGTGCCTTCAGTATGCATGTCAAACTCAAGTAGCAATGATGATAATGCTTATGATCAAGATACCGATAATGAAGATGCTACACATCTGGATTCAAAACCTTCTCCTGTTCCGTCATCATGCACATCAGGCAATCTTGATATTGGTTATGATCTAGATACTGATAACGAAGACATGGATGACGAAGAAAAGGGTTCAGATGTTAATACGGTCAAGACTGAAGCTCTCAAGGAGGAAGATACCAGTGATGAATGAAAGGGTTGTCCCTGATTGTAGATGATACCAAGTAGATTAAAAGTAGTAGAGATATCTAACTGTTGAGACAATTCTCTGATATATACGATGGTAATTATACCGGATCCCAAATAAATTATTTAGGAATCAGAGAACGAGGGCATGCCCCCTGTTGCCCCCAAACTTTAGTAAAATTTACTCCTAATGTTTTGTGTGCGTGACGCCTGAATTATAATGCCATACATACTATACTAAACTCTATTCAAATCGTTCAATTATCAATAATACCTGTAGTACATATTATCGCTGTTTCGCTTTTAGTGCATATGTATCTTGTGCACATATCAAAATGAACATAAACACCTCAACCTCCAAAGATGATGAACCCTCTCAAAGTAACAATGAAGGTATATCGTCACCAACTGATATAAAACCAACATTATCAACACAATTAAATAATGCAACAACACCAACATCTAAACGATATGTACAAATGATAAATGACGCGTCAGGTCCATTGGATGATATATTAGATTCAATTATGATTACTCCCAAAAATAATAGTAATATTGTTGGTATGCAGCAAGATGTTGGTGTAGGAGAAGAGAAAGTACATAATGGTGTCGGAGATGATATTATTGAGGGTATTGTTAATGTTGATAGTGAAGAGTTAGATGATGACAATTGGCCAATGCAGACACAACGAGCTAATGATACTAATAGCAATGAAGTGGTCAATACATCTCCAACAAAACTCAATAATACAATATCAACAACAACAAATATTGCCACACCTAAATCATCTAACAAAAAGCAACCTGCCTCTACAATAAGTACTATCAATATTACAACTTCTAACACTGCTACTGTCATATCTGATAACAATATGACTGATAATCGTATGAGCAATAATAGTACAATGAATAGTCCAACAGAGACAGAATTTTCACAAGTATTCAAAGGCACCTCCTTAATAGATGCTACCTCCAAAGTAGTTATACAACGATTATCAATTGATACTACTACTCTAAATGTTGAAAAAACAGAAGAACAAGATAATTCTATATCAACAACAACTAATAAGTCAATGAATAAAATGAATGAAATAGTAGATATCAGTAACGCCGGTGATAAAAAACGTGAAAGACGTAGATTGAGACGATCAAAATCACCTCCAACACAACGACGGGTAGTATCATCTACATCAGATGGAGAAGAGTTGGATAATATGCCAGATACACCAATGTCTAAGGCAAAAGTAGTATTGGAAATGAATAAACCAACTGAGAAACAGAAGCGTGCAGAGATACGTAAGAAGTTACGTGAGAAGAGTAAACCTACTAACTGGTCATCATCAGATGGGAAAGATAAAGAAGAAGACGGGGTTGATGATGAAGAAGGGAATACAGAAGGGATTAGTAACGGTGAGGAGATGAAACCCCGATCACCACTGTCAATAACACCACAGCAACAACTAAAGAGGTTACGTGAGAAGACGAGTAATAATATACCTAACCGGTCATTAGCAACAACGGCATGGGATGTTAAAGGAGAAGTTGGAGATGGGGAAGAAGGGATACAAAGATTTGAACTATCAGGAAGTCCATCAATAATTCGAGAAACGATTATGAATCGTGCAGCTCAAGCTAGGGCCAGGGCAATACCCAGTAAGTCAGCACTTCAGCAATCAAGTCGAAGCCTTTCTAATAGAAGTAGGAATAATGCTACTGTTGATAAAGAAGGGAATAGTACAGAGGAAGAAGCTACACTAACTCCGCCGCCCAAATCAAGTACAAAAAGAAATGTTGATATGGTAGGTTCCCCGCCCAAGACTCCTGTTACCAGTAACAAGAAGGTGCCAGCAGCAGCTACGGTGGATAATACTACAACGCAATTGACACCGACGTCATCACAAAAGTTGATTCTTACACCCAAGGAAGTTGAAATGAAATTAATAGATGGTGCCGAATCATCTGCAGATGCTGTGTCATTACCCATATTAGAAACAACAACAGCAACAACAACAACAACATCTGCCGTTGACAATGATAAGAATGAGGCAAGAAGAAATCGTAGACATTTACGTAAGAGTTCGGTAGTTAAGGGTACTGTAGAGGATAAAACTATTGAGGTAGAACCCAAGGAAGATGGGGATAAAACTGGGGTAGAACAAAAGGGAGAGTTAGAAGAAGAAGATCAACAAGTTTCAGCTACCGATAATGAGTCAATTGATAACATTGACAAAAGACAGCAGCAGAATATTGAAACCAAACAAGAATCAATTAGGTCATCTTCTCCAACATCATCATTTGTAACAGACGCCTCATCTTCGAAGAATGTTAATCCACAAGTTTCGGCTGTAATTGCCAAGGCATTAGATAAAGCTCGGAAACAGAAACTTGAAAAGGATAAATCTATATCTATACTTGATGATGATGATGACAGAGAATGTGTTGTGGTTACAGATGAAGAAGAAGTCAAGAAGTTATTTCCCCAAGATGATTCTCTAAACAATACACCACCTTCTACCTCTGCTGATACTGCTGACACTTCACTTAAATGTGGTACAGCATGGTCTACCACTAACATATCACAACGTAATAATATATTAGAACAAACAAAGATATATAATAAGACAAGTTCCAAGAATGACAACAAGGCATTATTTGATTTGGATATAATTACATCAGATAATATTAATGGAAAGAATGAAGAGGAGGGGGTGAAGAGTTGCTCAGTATCCAAGTTGTTATTACAACAGGAACGTATGAACATGTATAATAGTGGCAAGTTTGGTGTAGGAGATGATTCATCTGTAGATGATGATGCTGATGATGAAGAAGTTAGTGTAAAAGATAGTGACAGTGCTGATAACAATGTTGAAGTTACTGATAATAATGAAGCTCTATTTGATTATGAAGATATGAACAATATGATAGATGATGTCGATGATAATGAGGACGATACGGAGGTTATCAATGAGGATAAGGAAGCTCTTGATATGTTCCATTTAGTTCAAGATAATGTACCAACATTTACCCCTGGAGAAGAGAATGAAATATCAGAAGGAGGACGTGTTAATCGATGGGATAGTAATCCAGATTGCATATCGGAAGTTTCATCAAAGGTTACGAATGCAAGTAGTAGTGTTGGATTAAACTTTGTCGGGTCATCGACTGTTTGTAGTTCAACTCATGGTGCAAAATCACCGCAATTTGAGTTGGATCCTGATGCTACTCCTAAAATTGGATCAATAACAAAGGGAAGTAGTGGTCGTAAGATTATTCAAGAAGAATTAGACGGCAACAGCAGAAAGAATTCATCAGCCAAATTATTCAAGATTCCACCACCTCCACCAGAGAAGCTTCGTGAATGGGAGGAAAGTAAGGGAGGTTTAGCAAGAAGAGATAGGTCATCTTCAATTAACAGTGCCAAATCAGATGATAAGTCACCTCGACAGTCCAACAACGCTGGCGGTGCACTCAATTATAAACTACATACACCCAAGAGTCCCAAGAAGAAGCCACATTCATTAGAAGAGGAATTAGATTTAGTTAATCATAAACGCTTCGCTGAAAAGATTGTCATGGCAACCTCCAAGGCTGCAAGGAAGTTTGAGGAAGAGTATGATGAGAATGCTCCATCACCTAAACAGCAGGATCAGGTATCACCAAGTAGTTCAACTGATCGATTCTTCTCCTGTGCAGGAGAGACATCTCAACCACGTACTAATAGTAGTCCAGAACAGCTCAATTTGCAAATGCCAGCGGTGGGTGAACTTACTCGTGGTGCTTTCAGTCCTTGGAAGATTCCCGATCGTGCCGATGATAATGAAAGTAGCATAGCCTCATCGGCAAGGATGTTGTATGAGAATGAAACATATGTCAAGGCCGCAATGGCGGCTGCAACGTCTATTAGTGATGCCCAGTATAATGACAACGACGAGCGTGGAAAAGTGTCAGAACAACAGAATAAGGATGACACTCATGATGAGTCGTTTGAGATTAGCCTAGAGGAGGAAGGTGGTGGTGCTCTCACGTCAGTCTTGACATGGCTCTTTAATGAGGTTCTACCGCCAGACTCATCGATCGTTGCGGCGTTTTCAGCTTTTGATATAGATACAGCCACCGCAGTCCAATATGGAAGATGTCTAGCAATTGCCAATGATGATGAAAGTTTCAACATCATATGTAGGTATGTAGCCACAAGCGTTATGAAACAGTATGGAAATGCTAGAGTTGAAGTAAAGCGAGAAACAAACGATGGAGTCCCTTGTCAAATAGGTGATGGAAACAATAATACTGCAGGGTCAGACATTTCTGTTTCGACGTTTGAGACTACATCCTCCGTTTCTGATAACAAGCCTGCATTTGCTGAACGAGCGGCGGCAAGAATACTCAAACGAATTGTAGATCCGTTTCAAATCCCAGCATCCACAGATGATACAAGTACATCTCGAGGTCCAAATCCAGATGAGTTGGCTGCTGGTCTTGCGAGCTTCTTGCAACAAATTTCCAATCTCACAGGGTTACAATCTCCATTTGATAATGACAATCCATTTATACCATCAGCCGAGCAGCATAATCTCAACACATCGAGAAGAGGCGAGGGAAAGACCATGCAGGATTTGGTATTCTCAGACCAAGATAGGCTCATTGCAATCTTTCAGTTTCTAGAGAAAGCTTGCAAGGGAGATGAAGTCAAACGTGTCCTTTCCGATATCGAGGAAGGGACTGCTGACGGACACCACATCAATAATGACACGTCTTATGCTTCACCAAAGGGACAGACGGCTCTTTCTTGTATATCATCTGATTATCACGCCAAGACAAAGGCCACTGTTCGTAAGAGCAATAGAAGTAGTAGACCACGAAAGTCTTCAACTCGACAGACTGTCAAACCAAGAAGCCACTCTATTAATCTCAATTACTTGGTGCCTAATGAACGACCAAGTCCTTTCGAGAAGGCAGTGTGGAATACTCCAAGTATTGTACCATTAATCTTATCCTTCCTTGGCAATCCAGTATCAGTCTGTGTGATGAAGCGGCTGAATGTATTCTGCAATAGAATAGTCTGTGAGAACCAACATGTACTAATGAGAGATGCTGTTAGACTAGGTGGAATGAGTAAATACGTTCGGCCATCATTCTGGTTATGGGTAACAGAGATGAATAAGACTGAACCTCCCATCCAATTAAGATCATCAAGACGTGGATATGACCCACGAAATGCACCGACTTCTACCTCTGGTTACAAAGGTGATGACTTCTTAAAGCTCAAGGAGAGTGGGGAGAATGGCAAATGGAAGAATATAATCGAGAGAGATGTCACACGTGCCTTTGGAAATATGCCCCCACACAAGACAGGGGCTAGGTATAGGCAAGATTCAATTGTTCGAGCTCTAGTTTCATTTGGAAGGGAAGAGATTATGAGGAATAGTCGAAGCTATCAAGCTTTGTCCATACCGGAAGAGTCTGAAGCTAAACATTTCAAACTGTCTTCTCGCTTAGATAAAAAACGAGATGATTCAAGCAATGGTAGTAGCGGTAGTCTTACCCCCACTGATACAGTTAGTGATTGGGGAGGTATTTCTCCCGTCGGCAGTCTCGTCACTGAAGACGAAACCAACCCTGTGATTACTGAGGAATCAATGAAAGTTGTTTCATTTGAGAATGGTGAAGTTTTGGAGACTAGTACGAAGCAACATCCAAAGCTCAATGTCGTGACTTCGAGATCAGATGTAAGCGATCCCGTCCTAAGTGGGAATGCCCTGACCAATGAAATGAAGGTGGATTTACAAGATAAACTGAGATCTATACTTCATGCTCTTGCAGCTAGACATGAGGGAGTTGGATATTGCCAAGGGATGGATTATGTAGTAGCTCACCTACTTCGAGTTTTACAAGATACAATCTTACTTCGAGTTGTGCAGAGATCGATGCCCGGCGGTCAGACAGAAGTTGATGACTGGCGTACAATATCAAGTGACGAACTTCGAACACGAATGAATGATATCAACACAAACTCAATTGTTGTCGAAGATGTTGTATTTCGGGTCATGGACACCTTCTTCTCGACATACAGTCTCCAACACATGTACTGGCCTGAACTGCGATGTCTCAAGACATTTTGTCGTGTCTTTGAAAGCTTGATCAAACAGAAACTTCCAGTTCTTGCTGATCACTTCCAACATCATGATCTTAATGTTGGACTGTTTGCTCTGGGATGGTTCCAAACTCTGTTCCTCTACTTACCATCCATGCCCTCGGCTACTGTTTGTCACATTTGGGATATATGGTTGGTCGAGAGAAGTTTCAAGATATTCTTCCGAATAGGCACAGCCATTTTGTTCTTAAGCCAACCTACCCTATTGAATCATGATTTGGAAGGCATGATGACTTATCTCAACACATTCCCTGATGCTACACTGCTACGCCGCGATATCTTGATACCATGTGCGTTGCAGATTAAGATTACAAATCGGATGTTAGTTGAGATAGAAATGGAAGTGGCAAAGACCTCACAAGCTGAGAGTGGTAATGAGTATTTCTCGGATTAAAGTAAATGTATAAAATATGCTAAGATATGGTTATGGGGTCATGACTGAGTCCCTGTGTGTCTGTTGATCATAGTGTACATTGATAGATTGACATTGACAGAGTGTATCAAGATACACTACAGTATTCCTTAAATGATTAATTCGATACTAACTACCTACTCATAGTATAAGTATGTCGGATATACTCTGTATCATCTCTGCATTCTTCCTGCCCTTCTCTTAGTTATTGATCCAATTTTAG
>Ga0214481_100602_pt1 | contig 17775 bp, 13 predicted proteins | sample M1_20Mar14CPVII9_4_FD_165057 | JGI IMG/M metagenome (GOLD analysis project Ga0214481, IMG submission 165057) | Marine eukaryotic communities from Monterey Bay, California, United States - M1_20Mar14CPVII9sort6BwellG10 | ecosystem: Environmental > Aquatic > Marine > Unclassified | place: USA...
TATGGATATATTGTTGGTATTATGGTGTGTTAATACACATGTTATATCATGTCAATGTATCTAATATGCAATTTATACTTCACCGGTCTATATTGATAGTGTATATCACCATCGTAAACAACTAACAAATGCCGGCGTCGTCGAGAAAGAAAAACAAAGGAAAGGATAGAAAAGCCAAGAAGGAGGAATCTAAAAGGTTGAAAGCCTATAATGATTGGCAGAATTGGGCACGTGGGAAAAGCAAGAAGATCTATGGGATTGCTTCAGGACAAGTATTGGAAATACCCCAATGCAATCACGGTTTGGTAGCTGTTCTACCAGATGAACCACATCCTGTTTCTAGATTCCTAAGTGATTACTTTTCTACGGATGAGGATTTGATTATCATATTACAAAGACATCCAGAATTACAGAATAATGATGATTACCGGAAAATGGCAACAGATATCTTGATTCGAATTGAAACAAATGGCTTGATAGAAGGGAAACCTTTGGGGGTCAACGTTGCTAAAGCGATTCTAATTATAGAGAACTATGGCAAGACTGATGATTATTTATCAACTATCTCCAGTCGTAATGTGGCAACAAAGTGTAGAGATTTCAATGGCCACAACAGTAAAGATAATGCATACCGTGATTTGCTAAAGTTCTTTCGCCAGAGAATTAACTGTAAATGCTTGAAGAAGTTACATTTAGAGGCAAGGAAAACAATCCCAAAGTTAGGGGTATGTGAACATTGTGAAGAAGTGAAGGAGCGTAGATTACTTATGGTATGTAGTAGGTGCATGGTGGATCAATACTGTTCGAGGCGGTGCCAAGTAGCAGATTCGACTGAGCACCGGGGGATATGTGATGAATATGTCAAGGTTCATCAGGGTAAAAATGATTCCACATAGTGGTAATATGGAAATACCACAAGTATAGTAAATAACCCTATTATTATATCACACCTAATCAGCTAATGACCGACCTCATCTTCTTTGACGTTTCGCTGATTGCTTCTTATCCCCACCTATCTCTTGACCATCATCACTATCCGCATCTGAATCGATATTAATTACTTGATGTGCATTTTCCAACTGTTTTAAAGAATGTCGTGCATTCCGCACCTCATTTGATGCAAGTAGATACTGTTGTAGGGCACTTTCTGTAGACTTTCTCCACCGCTCAGCACTTGCAAGTCGTTGTTTGGCAGCACTAATGGCGGAAAATGCACCAGACGATGAAGTAGATGCAGCAACAGAGGTTGGTGATTGAGCTGATGTAGCAGATGATTGATGAGCCGAGCAGGCAGTATCTTCTGATAATAGAGGAAGAATAGGTTCCAATAGTTTCGACTTTTGATCTAGCACAGAACGTACCCCCGAGCAATCACTTCCTCCATTAATTTTGGATAAGAACTTTACAATTGCAGTCGGAGTTTCCATAAAACTGTTCTGTGCCTCGGTGACTATATCAAATACTTTGTTTTGTACAATCCATTTGGAGAGTTGTTGTTCAAGTGTATTCCGCTCTTCTCCAATGGGAACTAGATCTGTCTGATGTGGCTCAAGTGTTGGCGGAGGGTCGGTTACGCCACCACAAGCTGTCCATCCAGTCGATGATGGACTATCCTGTTCGTGTAGCTTTGACTTGTGGAAGTAGTAATCTGTTGCTCCTTTTGTTTCAGATATGAACCACCAAGTAGACAAGAATGTCTCACCCGCCTCGGTCATCAAACACGGATGAATCTTCAATGTCTTGGATGAATTTGTATGCTTGTAAACAACTATTGATCTTCCTGTAATACACCCACCTTCGATTGATGATGAACAGAGCTCGTATGCACCGTTGACACGCCAACTTCCTGCCCCCGACACAGTATACGACCTTGGCATATGAGTTGATCTAATCAATGTCTCGATTAGTTTTAACCCAAAAAACTTGTGTTCTACTGAATCAAGACGAATCAGTTTCAATACTACACTTTGACAGAAACTGTAATAGTCTGATAGTTTCGTTTCTTTATAATTTTGAGAAGGTCAATCGTTTGTTAAGTCTTTGCAATTCATTAAGTACTTGATGTATCTGTTTTGTTGGTAATTTGACAAGCTCCTTCTCGTCCAATTCTGTCAGTTGCTTCATGACTGCATTAGTAATAATGAACAGATTTTCATTCTCTTTCTCGTTCGTTATAGTAATTGCCTCAAATAAAGATTCAAGTAGTGGTGGAAAGGATGAAAAGTAGCACTCGTCTACCCCTCCTTTTGACGATAAATAAGATGATAGTTTATCAAAGCCTTTCATTTTTGAAAAGATCTTGATTTGGTCGATACGTACTCCACTGCAGCTAGGCTCGAGTTCTGACCTTGGTTCCTCTGCATAATATACCTTACTCTTATCGAATATACTTGCAAGAACGGGTATTGTCCATCTATTATAATGCATACAGCCTCTGTTTAATTCTGCTATCACAATCTCTAATGCCAATTTTAGTATTTTTTCTACTTGTTTGTTTGACGTAGGTTCATCAACAACATCCCACTTCACATCAAGTATACCATCTACAATTGTTGTTAAATGGTCATGTTTAAAGCAAATTACCCTAACATGAGTTTCCTTATATGCAACTATAGTCTCTAAACATTTGATGACATTTTTCGCTGTGACTTTATTGATAAATGATTGCCACATATAATATGCACGACATATATGCGTAGTATATATGTAAGAACCACATTTATTAAAGAAGGAATAGTGAGACAACATATATCTTTATGACAAGGCAATAGATAGCATAGATACACATCAACACATACCCTTCATTCCGAGACGTAGAGAATCTCCCACCTCTTTCAATAACAAAGTAGGATCACCAGAAGAAGATGAAGCAGCACCCACCGACGACATAACTGCTTTTGTTTTCTTCTGTACTATATTTGCATTAGGAGGATAAGAATAGTAGCAGAACGCTAGGATATGCAAACAAAAGATTTCAATGCTTTTGTCAAACTCTCAAATCCTCTTTCTTATCTTTTGGCGATCAAACCTAAATCCCCAGATTTGACTTCAATTAGCAAAGCGTTGACTATTATATTATTGACCCTAAGCGGCGGCTCTATGTATTGATATACCAATCATACACCACGTAGCCATCATGCTTGCAATACTCTTCATCATTATATCATGCAGTCTAATCAATGTCGTTGTATCATTCGCTATCCCCAAATCAGAATTGATCACAAGATGTGATCATTTCATTGCAATAACCTCAACATCAATCTCAACATCACTCTCCCAAACATCATCAGACAACAGTGCCTCCCTTCCATTCTTTGCAGCACCAGCCTTTACTTCTTCCCCTCAAACTTCCCCTACATCTCCCCAGTCTACTACTACACAACAAACAGCAACACAAACAACAGTAACAACACGTCTACCACTCGGTACACTCTTCGATGGACGTGATTACATATTCATAACTGAATCAAATGTACGTGGATATGAATGGACACAAAAGGAAACTGATGTATTATTAGATGATTTGATGGATGCTGCATTGGGTAATTTGGGTGGAATAAGTGATGATTATGAGGATACCACTGGCAGTACTTCTAATGGTAATGCTTCTAATAGTGATAATAAAAGTGCTGATAAAGGAGAGGAGATATCAAACAGTAACAATCTACTAACAATAACTACAGATTATGAATTATCACAAATAACATTGGTACCAACATCAGATTGGGATTCGCAAAAGTTGGGATTGGGTAATCGATATGATGTCTATGATGGACAACAACGCTTGGTTACACTCAACTTGTTATTAGCTGGCTTAAGAAACTCATTCCAAAGTGAGGCTAATGAATTATTGGAGAGTAATGAAGGTGGTGGTAAACGTGCCGTGGCATTAGATGCCACGGCAAATGAAATTAGTAATATGTTAATGCCAACGAAAGTTCGTAAGGAGGATGTGATGAGGATAACATTAAGGAAGAGGGATAATGTATTGTTGAATAAGATATTAGTTGGTGATACTTCTACACCTGCTGAGAGTCCTGAGGAAGAGATATCAACACAATCTTATACTTCATTAACCACCAAACAAAAGACACAACTTCTATCACCACTATCAATAGCCAATACACGCATCTTAAACAACTTTATACACATCTCCAATCGATTAACAACATTAACAACACGTGAACGATTACGATTATTAGATTATATAGTTGAGCGTGTATATTTGTTAGTTTGTATACCTGAAACATCACTAATAGCCCGGAATATAGTAATGTCTCAAGGTCGGAAAGGTATGGATAATGAACCAGTTGATGATTTTAAAGGATTGGTATGTTTTAGATATACATTGGAAGAGAGTGATATGTATGATACGTTTGATTCTTGGGATGGTTTGGCTGCCGAGCCTACCTCGAAAGAAGAAGGCAGCAGTATCAAATCGGTAGGGCGTGATATCATTGCATCGGCATGTCTGCTTAGGGCAAGTGCGGCATTACGTACCAAGATTCGTAGTCGAGGAGGTGATGAGGTCTATGAGTGGGAACGATGGTTGCGACAAGAGTTATGGTTACAGAACAAACGACTAGCACAACAGCAGCCGCCGCAGCAAGAAGGAGGGAATAACTCTCAAGATCAAGTACAACCATGGCAGGGTAAAGACTTCTTTATTGAAGAGATTGAACCATCGTCAATTGCCTTGTACAAGTTTCGTACTGGACAATTGGATGAGTTTGCCTTCCTCTCGTCAGACAAGAAAAGTATGACAAAGAAACAACGAGATATAGTTATTTCTCGTCTAACATTCCTCCGTGATATAACAATGGGAGTTACATCGACTAAGGAAGCTGAGATTGCCATATTGGAGTTACTATTAAGTTTAGAATATGCCGCTAGTAGTGACAGTGGCAGTAGTAAACCAATCATCACTCGGTATCTTGATGAGATACTCCCGTTGATTGAGAAGTGGACCCTATGGATGGCTTTGACAAAACCGTCACCGATGCAACGACATTCTCGTGTCTTTGCTCTGTTAGATGCCATGGCCATGGGAAGTCCAAAGGGATCAGATGATGACGATGATGAAATTGTCACATCAATGAAGGAGGGTATGGACACATATGAGTTTGGTGCTACAGCCGGTGGCAAACGATTAGCCGCAGCTATCCTGAAACGAATGAACTCACATGTCATGTTACAAGAGAGGAAGAACATCCCAGTAGATCATGATGATGCCACAGTAGATATGATTCAACAAAGTTGGTCAAGTGAAGAAGAACGTGAGGAATGGTCAACACGTATTGGTAACTTGGCTTTGATATCCCAACCACGAAGACGAACAACCAGAGGGAAGAAGTCGGATGTATCATTATGGGAGAGGAAGACTAAGATGTATAAGAAGGAACCATGGATATTGACGAAGCTGTTGGCAGAGTTGGATGACTGGGATATTAGTGCGGTACAAGATCAACAGAAGGAAATGTTATCATTAATGAATGAGGTGTGGTCTTTGGCGTAGCGCTTGATATGTATCAGTAGTATGACTAAGGTTTATAATAGAAGAGTAAAAGGCTACTAACTAATGCTGTATTTAGTTTCCCTAACTATAAAGCTTTTTTGAAATTGTCTTCTCATGAGCCTCAGCAAAAACTTCACATGACACCATTAGCAAAGAACAATCCCTAACGAGTTCTTGTTAACCCTTCTGTTACTAAGTTATGATGTTGATCCGTGTGGTATATCATTAGATATCGTCCGTTGGTGAACATGACATATACATCACAATCCTCCCGATGATCTGGGGAGGCTGCTACTTGACACTTTCTAGAACAGTACTGATCAATCCTGCATCTGCTGCATACCATTAGTAACACACGTTCCTTTTCTACTTTGCAATGGTGGCATTTCCCTAACTTTGACTGGGCCTTCCTCGCCTCTAAATGCATCTTCTTCAAACACGAACACTTCATTCGTTTACGAAAGAACTTTAGCAAATCACGCTTGTATACACCCATAGAAGTACGTGTAAAACCATCATCAAGATCTCTATTCTTTAATGCAACAACCCGGCTGAAGGCAGTCAAAGCCCATTCAGGTGGCTCGCTGTAATTGTAATTTTCAAGTACAAATATGCCACTAGCAATACCGCCAGCAAGTTCTACCGCATTGTTCTTGCAAGATAATAACCAATTCGCTCCAATGATGGTCAATGCCTCCGCTGCCAATTTACGATAACTATGATTATTCCACAATTCATGATACGTCTCTATTGATCCCCTGAAATTGTTGCCCATGAAAAATGTAGTAATGAAACTTGAAACAGGATGTGATTCGTCCAGTACTTCCTCCAATCCATGACTGCATTGAATAGTCAGTCCACCCTTGATATCCCCGCGTATCCAATTTTGCCAAGAATTCATAAGCCAACGCCTTTCAACTTCATTCTGCTCCTGTATAGCCACCTCCTTCTCTGCGGCCTTCTTGGCTTTTCTCTCCTTTCCTTTGTTTCTCTTCCTTGACGATGCCGGCATTTGTATTATTGTTCCTCAATTCATCTCTGTGGTATATGATAGTATTAAATTTGGATGAATTTTATGATAATACAATCCAAATTCATATGAAAAGTTGAGTGTATATATCACCACCACTGTACAGATCAAATTCACATACACCAACTTTGCTCATATCATAATATGCACAAAAATGATATAAACACAAAATCTACTTCGGTATTCGGCACCAACGCCGACGTATGGTACATTTACAATCTAAAGTATATCAAACCACCACCGTACATTACCACGAATCCTTTCAGCAGCTTAATAAGCATGTAACCATTATTCTACACCTCACATACACCATCACAAAATTTTGCTCATATCATGTGCACAAAAAAGATAAACCCGTCTATTTTCGGCATCATCGCACACACCGCCGAAATACTCACATTTACAGCAGCTGATTACTTATACCAAAATCCCTATATCTTTACAGCTTTAAGTGTATTCCTCTTCCTATTCATCAAGTACCAACACCTAAGCACAACAACATCAATCTCATTACTGTGAATCAATTGATATTTAGCGAGCAAACGTTGATCGATTTATTGCAAAGGTAGAGTGTGTTGTAATGTTATCAGCGGTGTGGCGAGCATATATCATTCGGAAGGATCTCTTATCGATATTGGATAATATACAAGTTGTTGTTTGAGAAGTTTCGAGTAGTCCTGAAAGTAGTAAGATTCAGAAAGCAATCCGTATGCAACAAAAATGAGCAACAAAGTCGATCACCAATCAAAGCTGGATGGAGGAGGCAATAAACGAAAACGTAGGCGTAACAACAAGCAACAAGCTGATGACAGTACATATAATGGTATATTATTCAATAAACGTTCGTCGTCAGGTAGGCCAGGCTCTCCTCGTCGATATTTTGACAGCTCGTTTGACATTTTGATGGAGGATACCACATCAGATAATGCGTTAGAAGCAGCATCAAATGAGCAATTGCAGTCTTATAATCAAGTAGTACACCGTCATCTCAATGGATTATGTATCATAACTGCTGGTAATGTTATACAGCAACAACTAGGCAGGTTATCGAATGGTGATAACAAAGAAGAAGACGGCATCCCCCAAATCAATGATATCAAATTTCATATCCAACCTTCTAAAGATTCACAATCTGCTAGGGGTAAGATGCGTACCAAGAAGAAGAAGAGGAAGAAACAACAAAGTCTAAAGGAGAATGATACAACTACTGAAGAAGGTGGCAAGGCTGAGGGAGAGGGTAGTAGTAAGAGAGAAGTAGCAAATCATGATGGATATGTAACACCCAAAGATACATTATGCACGGTAACATTATCAAATGATAAAGAGATACAATTGAAATGCTGTGTTGAGGGTACAGTTATTGAGATTAACAATCGGTTAGTTGATGGATCAAACAGTAGTGATGATGCCGGTACTACAGATTGCTCAACAACACAAGGAGATGTATCGTTACTGATAAAAGAACCTCTTCTTGATGGGTATTTAGCTGTTATCATGCCAAGTAGAGGAGTCTTCCCACCAAGATGTACTTAAGATTATGGTAATATAGTAAATCATATGTACAAGGTTGTGAAGTATTGTAACGGCAGTGTCAAGTGTGGTATCCTAGAGTGTGGGACTAAGACATTGATATGAATGGCAAACATGTCATGATTCATTACGATTCGTATACATTACACCACAAATATAAACAGTTCACAACATACATCATCACCATCGGTTGTAATTCAGTTCAAAGATTAGATTAGGTAGACCAGTACAGATAGGTTGACCAACAAAGATGAACATCACCGACCTTCCTGTCGGGGTACTAACGAATGTGGCATCCTTTCTGCCCAATCCATCGAGGGCTCTGTTTGCCGTATCATTAACTGCCCCATCATCCTCATGGCAGAATTCACGTGGAGATAAGCAACTATCAGAGATGAGTCAAGCAATTATGATACCCTCATCCCAGTGGAAGATACTTGACTTTGAGGAGGTTGAGACGAGTCTTGCCAAGAAGTTAAATGACGATGACTTGTTTGCAGTATTGTCATGTATCAAGCAAACTGTCAAGAGATTGAAACTCACGGGTTGTATCAACATTATTGGCAGTGGACTAACTCCTCTACGAGAGTCTACTGTTTTAAGACTGTTAGATTTGAGACTTTCGAAACATCACGAAGATACATATTATTTTCCTTTACCAATGCCGAGGTTAAGCCTTTCGAAACAGCATGAAGATACATCGACTAGGCTGAAGGCAAAGATATGCCAAGAGACTGTTATTCCTATTCTTGACAACGTTATTTCTGTCAATGGCAGTTCATTAACTCACATTAAATATCCTCATGAATGGATTGGGACTTCTAGTATAAGGTTTGAGGACTTTGAAGAAAGATACATGGAACACCTTGTTCGTGTTGGCATCATAAGTTCAGAATATAATAGCATGAGAAGAGGATCTAGGAGGTTATCGAGAGAGCCCACACTTTTAGGAACTATACCCTTTGATGTATATTTTATTATGATAGCATTCTGTTTTGCCACTGTCTTTATCACAAACAAACCTGTTTTGATTGTAACACTGATGGTAATGAAGATCGTTTATCAGCGTGTAATAAGGCCTAGGTTGAGAGGGGTATAAAGCGGGTTAAGGAAGGCAATGGATATCGATATACAGTTTATGAAATCACAAGTGCTATAAGAACCAACTTGATAGTGTTGCCATATTATTTGTTTAAGTCACATAACATAAGAACCTCTTATGACACAAAAAAGTGCACACGATATGCTCACTTTCTATTTACATTATATCATTATCAAACTAAGTAGTACAACAGATGAGAAGATACCCACATCGAATAGATAGTTCCTCTTTGTAAATGGTGATGAATTGGGCAAGAAAGGCAGTAGCTTTTCAAACCAGGATTCATCATCGTCATCAAGAAGTTCCTCGTCGTCATTAGCAAATGGATTGTCATCTCCGACATTGATATTATCATCATCAGTACTACTTGGCGAGGGAGTTTGTGTACCGATCACGTCTGTTGAGTTGATCATTGTCGGTAGTTCAGTCTGACTTGATTCTATTGTTGGTTCTAAACTTGACACTACTTCAGATGGAGCAGAGCTTGGTTCTTCTGTTTGTGAGGATTGAAAAGAGTCATAGTCGTTAGCTTTTGTTGGATTAGATGAGAGTAGATCTGTCGTCGATAAACTTGGCCTTTGTGATGGTTCTAGTGAGGGTACTGCAGTAGTATCGTATATGCTTGGTCTGTAAGAGTCCATTGCCGAAGGCCCAGTAGATGGTTGTAATGAGGGTTGCCCAAAAGGTCTTGATGAGAGTTGACTAGAAGGTTGGGATGACAGTTGACTGGTCGGCCTCAATGTAGTCTGACTAGACGGTCTTGATGGTTGACTAGATGAGGGCTGACTAGACGGCTGCTCAATTGGTTGACTCGATGGCAACTCCGAAGGTGACAACTACTTGTAGGAGGTATTGAAGGCTCATTTGATGGGGTACTAGTCTTCCCAATTGTTGGATTCGAGCTAGGTTGAGCCGAGGGCATTTCAGAAACACTCTCACTAGGCATGGTCGTGGGCTGACTTGATGGATGACTTGATGGAGCTTGACTACTAACTGCAGAAGGCCCGACCGAGGGTTCATTACTACTCTCACTAGTTGGTATAATAGAAGGCACATCAGTTGACTTACCTGATGGAGAAGAACTTGGTTCACTTGTTAATACACTTGGCATCATCGTTGGGGTGTCTGTATTCGTCGGAGAGGACGTTGGGCTCACACTTGGTGGTCCTGGCACAACATAGAACACTAAATCATCCACATCTACAAAAGAATCTCCATTTGTTAGTCTATTACTTGCACATTCTTGTGGTGTGTAAATACCATATCCCAAATTGACACGAACGGCTTGTAATCCTCCTTGATAATCTAATGTAACAGATGTATGTATCGTTGATTCACCAACACCGGTATCTCTCGTCTTGGTGGTTATATACTCCCAGTTAATTGGTGCCGATGTAACGTTTCGAGTGTAGTAAAAGTGTACAACTTCCTCATCATCTGGTACAGCTCTTGTTGTTGTATTCTCGGCAGTATTGATTCGTGTTGTAATTCTAATATTTGTGCCTCCCGTGATGATATTGCCATCTACATTCCGTACCAACAGTTTCATTATATATTCATCACGTCCATAATAGGTATTGGAGTAATCATCACAATCATCAATTGTATTTGGTGAGTTTGGTTCATAGAATCCAACACCATCAATGCCCCACGATGGATCGACTGTCTCACATTTCATTGCAGGAGATAAACATGTCGGAGCTGTATAACTTGCATTGTATGTTGCTGTTATAATTTGTTGTGCATTTGTGAATATGTTGTTGGTGATTATATTGTTATTGTTGCAAAGGAGTAATAGTAATATTGTGATAGTATTGGTTATCGTATTGGTCATCATCATTGAGAAGGTTGTGTCGTCTTAATTTGTGTTGCCGTCTTTATTATGGGGTTGAGACTTCAATCCCACTGTGTTGTTGTTCAGCTGTTGAGTCTTGCTTTGAAATTACGACTCATCTGCGATATCCCTCTGTTTACTCTTCATCTCGTCCACAGACACTTGATGTGCACGTAATGTACTTGCATAATCTTCCTTTGTTAGATGTCCAGCCTTGTATCCTTCTCCCACCTTCTTTAAAGCATCTTTGTGTCCACTCTTTGCTGCAATCATATGGTGTCTCATTGCTATTCTTCTGTCAGATGCCATCATGCCAAGAGCGTATCTTGCCATTTCATGCCCTCCAATTGCTGCTGCATGCTTCAAATGTTGGATTCCTTTTTCTTTGTCTTGCTCAACTCCATCACCCCTCATATATGCACCTGCAATTAGAGCATGCGCGTTGCATGAGCCAAGCTCTGCAGCTTGATTGTATAATTCCAATGCTTTGCTTAAATTCTTTGTTAGACCTTCACTACCATCGCGATACGCCTGTCCTAAGTAATTGAAAGCCTCCTTATCATTCAATTTCATCCTTTTCTTTAATCTCTTTACAAACTCTTCATCAGAACCTGGTAGTGGTACTCTGCATAAGGAACACCACTTTTTCAAATTTCCTTCTTTCATCTCATCTTTCTCTGCTATCATACATCCACTGCACATTGTCTTTCCACAGCACGCCATGTACGCCTTCCCTACTCCACAAGCTCCATTTGCAAATGGCATTGGCAGCATGCATATCAGACAATCTTCTTTTGGCGGTGGATCTTGAAACAGTTTTTCATCGGATATATCCATCTTTTCTACATTGTCATTTGTTGATATATCAACCCTACCAAGACTATCCGATATAGTATCGATACCAGATCTACTATTGCAGTATTATTTGATGTACTAAGGAAGATTTTGTGTGACATAAAGAACGACGGACAGACATTATCATCCAAAATGTAATGAGAGGATGTACGATGAAGTACAATATAAGATAACAATAAGGCGGCGATATGTTGGCATTTGTTCTCCTATTCTGTGCTATATTATTCGATATATCTTTAGCCTTTCTTCTTCTTCCATCATTATCGGCGCCATCACTAAGTAGATTCGGCGTCACGGGTATCTTTTTGCAACAAACCAATGACGAATGTTTACATCAACTACAACAAGATAACAATAAAGAAGAGGAATGCATACTACTACCAACACCAAATCCAAACTTTAATCCATTACAAACTTCTCTATCCAACATACTCTACTCATCAGTTATATCAGGCATCAATAAACTCTATCCACCAACTGAACTTTCAAATCGTAATGCAATTTCAAGAAGTGATGGTTATTGGAAGTATATTAAAGATGGTGTTGAACCACCGTTGGAGTTTACGTATGGTGAATTTGATATTGATTTCTTTGGTTCGTTGTTGGATAAAGCTTGGGGGTATTATATAGATGGATTCGGTAGTGTTGAAGGAGGAGTGGATGCTGAAGAGAGAGAGAAGATGCCATGGGCGAACAAGACATTTATAGATATAGGCAGTGGCAGTGGACGACTAGTTCTATCAGCTGCGGCATTACATCCATATTTCAAGATATGCAAAGGATTAGAGATATTAGAAGGGTTGAATAGTGTGGCTACATTGATTGCTGAGCAATGTCGTGTATCAAATGATACAGATGACACGTCTGATGATCAGAAGGTTCAGTATGCTCTACCGTACATTACAAATAGTACCGACGATACAACAAACACAACGAGCACACCACTTCAAATGGCACCAATACAATTCAAATGCGGCTCGTTTACAAATCCATATGAACACCTCTCAGATATAGACGTTGCCTTCGTCTTCTCAAGTTGTATGAAATCAAATTTAATACAAGAATTATCAATAGCAATCGGACGACAATGTAAAGTCGGTACAATAATAATAACTACTGAATATCCATTATATCTTAGTGGTACTATAGATCCAATTGAGAATGATGTTACCATGCCATTTGGTGAATATGAAATACGATTATTAGAAAAGATCGACGGTTGGTGTTGGTTAATGGGTGGAAAGTCAACAGCCTATATACATCGTGTAACAAAGTCATTACATACAGAATATGGTGTAATGAAACGAGAAGTACCGCAGTTATCATTAGAAGAGGAGGCATATAAACTTGTACAGTTGATTGAAAGTGGTGAATTGACTGATACAAAGTTATTTATGAGAAATGTTCGTAATGATATGATCTTTAATGGTGTGCCTTCTGAGTATATACCTGACGAAGAAGATAGTATTGACGATAAGGAGAAGGAGGATATGATATCGGTTCCAACTATTCGGTATGATATAAAGTAGCAAACTATCTAACATCATATCATATGTAATACTACTACTATCTAGATGTTATTCTAACCCAATCCCCCATTACTATCTGAGTTAATTCCTTTTCCTCTTCAACTGTGATTAGTGGGCAATGGCTTATTACGTTCCAATAGTCCTGGTCGACTTCTAAACAATTGATAAAGTGCAGAGTGATGAGTCTTGCTTTGAATTAACGACTCATCTTCTGTGCAGCGGCAATATCCCTCTGCTTACTCTTCATCTTATCTTTGGAGCACTGGTGTGCACGTAGCGTAGTTGCATATCCGTCTTTTGTTACGATCCCCCCTCTGTACCCTATTCCTACCTTCCTCAAAGAGTTGTCCTCTCCACTCTTTGCTGCAATCATGAAGTGTTTCATAGCTCGATACATGTTACCACGTTCAAACTCATTGGAACCAAGATTATGCCTTCCCCTTTCATCCCCTCCGATTGCTGCTATCTTGAAATGCTGGATTCCTTTTTCTATATCTTGTTCAACGCCTTGACCATCACAATATAAAGAGCCAAGGTTGTAATGGGCACTGATCGAACCAAGTTCGGCCGCCTTCTGCCACAATTCTATTGTCTTGTTTAAATCTCGTGGCAAACCCAAATCACAATTTCTGTATGCTAATCCTAGCTCAACATATGCTCGAGTATCACTTTGCTTCATTCGTTTCTTTAATCTCTTCAATTTCTCTTCCTTAAACGTGTATGTGGTCGGTAGTGGCACTCGACAAAATAAACACAACCACTTCATCTTTCCCTTTCTCATTTTTTCTTTTGCTGCAATCATACATCCACTGCATATCGACTTCCCACAACATGACATATACGCCATTGTCACTCCACATACTCCATTAGAAAAGGGCATTGGCAGCATACAAATCGGGCAATCTTCTCTTGGCGGAGGATCTTGAAACAGAGGATCATCATCATCATTATAAGACATCATGTCAATCTTATCTGATATGATATCGATAGCAGAGATGCTATTTCTAATACCAGAGGTATTACCAGATGATACACCGTCATTATTGCAACTCTCAACTTTTTGATCACATGATGTGCTCACTTTTTTGTTTGATGATGTATCTTCGCTCCGATCACATGCAGACTTTGATGTATAATCTAACGTACTACTATTCATCTTCTTGCAATTAATTATTTATACTTTGGTATTAACGATGTTTAATGGTGTATTACGACGGCCAGACTATCACAGAGAACGAGTTGGGATTTTCTCGTTCATTGTCTTCAATCGAACTCAATTATATCAACTCATTGCAACGAGATCGGGGGATAGGGATAATTGGTATTGAAATAAAGGTTTTCACATAATGATTTGTAAGGATCTAAATCAGTTTTTGATGCTCTTTCCAATGGTACTAGTTTTATGTGTCAGACACTCTTATTTATTGCATTACAATGCATTAATTATGCCCATGCAAAATCATGTCATATATGGGTATCTTTGCTTCTATACCCCTTCACATTGTATGCATATGTACTCTAAGCATACATTCCGAATATATACAAGCCAAGGTATGATTCCTTTTATTTATTGCAATAAGCAAGGCTAAAATTGGGTATGAAATTGATTAATATTGAGTAGATTTTGCCAATGAATAACCAATGGAAATGTATGCAGTTTGTACTAAATACTGGTAACAATGTGCCAAAATTTCGGCCTGACGGCCAATTCATTTCATAGTGTTACTAATCCAATGATATTATATCCTTGTTGAGGTGTATGGTCTGCAATAACAGTAAATGTTGTGTATATTGCAAAGTATTTTGCATCACTAATCATTATCACCTTAAAAATAGCTCCATACGGCCAAACTAAACTGGATATGCTGCAGAATATCTTCTCATATATCCATAGTTGATTGATGTATATTGTCTTCGTCGCAACGCCATTATTGTTCCGTGTAGAGACATCGATATAGCTTCTATTTTTCAAACAAAATGAGAAGGTAGCGTACGACATCAATTTAGCCTTATGTCGATTGAATTAGGCATACTTATACCACTCATCGCTTACATGATATATATTCTTAGATGGCCCACGCTTTGGTGAGTATCAGACGGTGTTTGGGCTTCATAAATAGCATAGGCCGCTTGGTGTATCATAATCCATCAATTTTTGACATGACTGATACAAGTGTAGATATCGTAGTAACTAATATGTTTCTGATAAATCTCTCCGGGGATATTGAAGATAACTATATAAGGTATATGTTCGTATCTCATCTCATTGTTAACTATTGTAGTTTTGGAGAATAGGCGTGCGTAAGTAGGTGATGTTGTCCGTCATGGTGAAAATAAACATAAGGAAAAATGAGAGAATAGGATACCAAATTGATATCCCGTGCGGGATATGCCCATTGCCCCTACACTTTGCCCCTGTACAATTGTCCGGAGAATAGGATACCATTGTCCCGGGGAACACGGATTATCAGGAAAGGTTGCAAAGCTAGGGTCGTATTTATGGGAATATCGTGCAAGAAATATATAATGTATATAAGATATTAAAAGGTGGTTTAGAGCTATCTATAAGGTTCTCTTTGTTCAATACAACATCGGTAAAATTTACGAACACATCTTGTGCACTTTTTTCTTGAACTTACTACGCTACATAGATACTCCTCACGCCATAGTACACATTCAAAAGCAAAAAAAAAACTAATAAAACAATAGTATGAACATCTAATACCGTCTGTAATCCCGAAAAGGTATAAAACATTCAGTAAGCAAGCAAAAAAGAGTTTGGTTGATCTTGATGGGATTCGAACCCACGCCATTTCTGACTCTGAAGGAAGGAGACGTAACGGAGAAAGTCAGGACAGAGTCCTTTCCGTACAGATACACAAGAATACACAATACGGACTTACGCGGCCTTAACACAGCGCCTTAGACCACTCGGCCACAAGATCTCAAACAATGAGTCAGAAGTAAAATTATATTATAAAGTCAGTAAAACTTAGTCTCAAGGTTCGATTCCACAACCGGTCGTCCTTTTCCTTTCTAGCACAATAGTATAGTATATATATCTAGATACAAGCACGCTTGTAATGGAAGCCTATTTATTTAGCATATCTATTTAGATTATACAGCAATGTCTGACAACCGTACCCCGATATAATACCCCACATATCATAAGCCTAAATCAAACTCATACCCCACATGATTTGCATACCTTATCTAGCTCTTCCACTTCCTCTTCGGTCAAGTCCCAACCTAAACATCCCAACAGTTCATTTGCCATCTTAAGATTAGTTACCGATACCAACGGCACTGCCCCTTTAGCCCGGACATAATTAATAGCAATTTGCGTCGTGGTAATATCACGATTAATCTTTGGTTTCGTTGCCTCATCCTCATACTTGGCAAGTATGCCCACAACCCTTTGATCAATCTTCTCCCTTAAACTATCTTGTAACTTGAATAGTGCATCCATCTTCTCCAACTTACGTACGGCATATGGTCCGGTATCTCCCTCGCCCTTTGAGACTTCTCCCCCTGTTGGATTTGTCGATGTATACTTCCCTGTTGCTAATCCCCCGTCCAATACATTCGTACAGATGGGTGTAATACCCAACTTCTTACATGTATCAATTAAGTCCATATTCTTACGATTTGTCAAACTGAATTCAAATTGATTTGTGGATACAAATTCCCCATCGGCTCTCATTTTCTTTTGCAACCTTGCCAACTTACTAACACTCATATCAACACCACCCACATATCGTGAATGATCATCAGCTATAACATCTAACATCCCCTCCGCTAATGCCGACGACCCGCCGATGTAATACCATGGATTTTGTACTTGATATAAACTCATTGATGATATACCCATACGATCACATGCATTTTCGGCTGCTGATATGATTGCCTGTGATCCACGACGGGGTAATGATTTCGACTTTAGGGCGTGTTTCCATGGATTTGGGAATGTTGATGCTACCATTGGTCCTTGTAAGTTGTTACCATAGTCGATTTCATCATTGAATTTGTTAATAAAGGCTTCGGCGAGGGGGTTTGCTTCGGATGTTTCAACGAAGGAGATTCCATTCTGCTGTAGTTTCTCGTATACTTTCTATAAGGCAGGGAGGAGTGATATGGGAGCACAGACAATAGATTTTATAAGCCGAAGGTACGATCACAAGTATGTATGAGATAGCGAATATAAAAGGATGAGCATAAGATATGAGCATAAGATATGCACATCAAACACAAACAGATCTCTCTCCTTCCATATCTCCTTTACACTCCTTAAAACAACACGCAGCTCAAACATAGACAAAGTACCTACCTTCAAATCAGTTTTATTAAACTTGCCAATCTTCCTATCCTTCTTCTTCAATT
>Ga0214481_100603_pt1 | contig 17765 bp, 11 predicted proteins | sample M1_20Mar14CPVII9_4_FD_165057 | JGI IMG/M metagenome (GOLD analysis project Ga0214481, IMG submission 165057) | Marine eukaryotic communities from Monterey Bay, California, United States - M1_20Mar14CPVII9sort6BwellG10 | ecosystem: Environmental > Aquatic > Marine > Unclassified | place: USA...
GTCCAATATCTTCCTTGACACAGGATATGGTATCTGTTTCAATTACGGGATGAAGTGCCGGTTGTTGATATGGATTGACATATGCCGCTCCAAATGATCGTCCACCTGTCTGCATCTGTGTGGTATACAAGTTGCCGCTAGTGAGAGGGTATCCTTGCTGTCCTGCCACTACTCCATACTGCTGCTGTTGTCCATCCCAATATGCCAAACTTGGAGTAGGAACAGTTGCAACAGCCTGTGGTGTAATAATTTCTTCTGTAGCAGCACCATGATGATGTCCAGCAGCGGGGTGCTCATGCTGCCCATACGGACCAGGACCATGTAAAGCATAACGAAGTTGCTCTCGATGATCATGTCCATACATCCCTGCATGATCATGTACATGATGCTGCCGTACCAACAAATGTCCATCCACACCTGGATTATCAGTAAGGAATAATATCATCTCCTCGGCACTAGATACGGCATCGTCCGTACCTGTTATCGTTACCAATCGATGATCAGTATCCAAGGCGGCATACTCTCCTGAATGATCAATCTGTATACGTGCATGACTCTTCGATTGTACCTCACGTATCATCTCACCACCCCGGCCAATGATACGCCCGATAGTTGACTTTGGTACCTGTACTTGTTTCATCGTTGCCTGTCCCAATGGTAGATCAATGTACTCCCCACCATCTTTTTTATTGCATAACATGGCTACTAACTTTTTAGCAAAGTCAATATCCCTAACAGATTTACCCCGATAGGTTATGATACGTGGTGAACCTGACGGTACATTCTGATTAACATCTATACGACATCCCGATCGGGCTTGGAGGTCACGTATCATTTCACCACCCTTGCCTATAATCCGTCCTACGTATAGTGGTGAGAGTTCATCCTTCTCTTCTACTTCAATTATATGTACGGGATCTGATTCTTCGAATTGAGTAGTTGTTGTATTGTTGGTCTTATCTGGGGATACAATTGCAGATGTAGAGGATGGTGTACGCTCGTGATGTGTATGTGTTTGCTCTTCATTGTTGTTGTTGGTACTGTTTGATGAGAGACGCATCTCGGATAGATTCTCAACAAGTTGAGATGCACTAGCTTGAGTATTATCCGAAGGCTTCTGATTGCTATCATCCGTCTTCAAACCACCACCGCCACTACTGCCACGTTGTAGATAGAGTTGTTCATCTTTCTGTTTAATATGTTGCTGCTTACTATCCTCCTTATCACATCTCTCCTCTGATTCGGAGTGTTTAAGAATTTGCAATTGTACCTCCGCGGTTGAGGCATGTGTCGATGATTCAGTATCCGATCCACATCCCTTGCTACCACCGTCACATATAATCTCACGTGGTAAATGATATGCAGACATTGTACGTGTGTTCTCCTTCTCCTCTTCGTGGTTGTTGTTATTGATATTGTCTGCCATTGTATTGTAATTATTGTAACTGTTACTACGCCAAACCATTGCTATCTTTATCTGTTATATTTTTTAGTATATGCTCTTCTGGTATCACCTATTTATGAGATACGTCCCGAGCACGGCTAAACTTTAAATCCCAGGCTGATCATCACCTTACTTCTGGTTGCTACTAATTCCATATGTGCACGGCCAAGAAAGAATAGATTTTGATGAGAACGCATAGATGACACTCCATTTTTATTTGTCTCTTCAAAAGCAATGACGACACTTCAACAAAGCCTAGGTCTCAAATGAAGATAGATGATACATACAAACTACCATCCATGATAACATGTTATATGATGCATCACATCGTCACCATCACTATTTGCAAAAGACTAGTTAGTACATCATACATCACATCAGCCAGCGGTATCCTAAACATCAAAATCTTTCAATCTCTCTTTTATATTATGGCTCTGCAGCACAATATCTATCCATCGACAAAAGATCATCCCTACCTACCCGATCCCCCCCCCCTTCTTCTATGCATTGTTAGAGGAAGTGAGAGTGATGGGTTTCAAGGATAGTAAGGCAGTGAAGAGATACGATAAGGCGATAGATAAATTGATATTTGTCAAAATGGTATCCTAAAAAAAGGGACGGAGGAAGATGAAGTTGATCTCTAGAGTCTAGAGGATCATTAGCTCTGGATATCATTTATGCTATGTTAATAGGAGCTTTATAACAATATCTCTCATCAACGTAGAGATATAAGCCGTAGTGGATGAGTCGGTTGCTGATAACTGATAAATAAGGTCAAAGTTTGGTACATCCATAAGCAACAGAAGAATTTTTTGAATAAGCCATAGTACCAAGAGCAAGACATACATATAAGCTCAACGGCATAGTCAACAATACACTAGCAAACAGTATAAAGCATACAAGCATACAAGCATATCACAATTTTATAATACAAGTATCACACACCCACACAATAAACCATAAAACATTTATCCCAACTACAAGCAGCAGCATAACGTCGTCAGCACAACCACAGCCACAATGGAGACACAGCAAATATACATCCTCATGTGGACAATAGCTAATTTCTTCTCGTTTAGTACACTTTCCTTTATGATCATTGCAATCCTTTGGAAGAAAGAAGTGAGAGAAAGAAAGTTTAACATGTATCTCATCTTTGTAAGTAAAGTATATTGTTTGTTGTTGGTACATTGTATACATTCGTTTCTGACATTGACATATGATATGTCTCCTCTCATATCAAATAAAAAAGTCTGTGCTTCCTGATGTTATTCGGAATACATTATTATTCATATGGAATATATTCAACTTCATTGAGTTCCGGATGTGGTCTTGTGCAGCCATTGGATGGGGAGATGTCTATTACACAACAGCCAATTATTGGATGGGAGCAGTAGTGTTAAATGAAGTGCATAGTTTGCTAGTTGAAAACCGAGCTTGCACTAGAAGTGGACAACAAATGACATCAGAGACAACAAAATCTCTTTATATAAAAGTATTATTAGTTAATTCATTTGCTATACTCATGGCATGTATCATGTTGGAAACATCAGTCGATTGGATACCGGATATAACATTAGAAACTCAATGTGAAGCATTCCCACGAACTGCCAAGGAAAGTTGGTACTTTTGGTTTGCGTATGTGCTACCGAGTATGGCAGTACCAACCTTATATGCCTTTTATTTGACTTTTGACATTTATAAGAACGATCTGCTTCCATTGACGGGCCGAACACGTGCAATAGCCTTATACTTCTTCAGACTAATTGCTATCTTCGTAACGTTTTGGATTATATTCGTCATCGCTGTATTCTTAACTGGTTGGGCTCAAGCAATTGCATTTGTATTCTATAATCTATGTGGATTCTTCAGGTAAGTAGTAATTGGATTGTGGCACGTGCATCGACTGGCTCATGTATCAGATACTAATGAAGTTCTAACTACCTCTTTGCTTTCTACTATGGCCTGTACAATGCCCCATAGCTTCTGTTTTGCAGTTTCCAAACCTGATGTAAAGGAGGCTGTGATCAATCTTGTCTGTATATGCAGACCAAATAGGGCCTCGGCCGAGAAAAAGAAGCCTCCTAGACAGCTTGCCACATTTCGTTCTAGCGGTGTTGATATAGAGTCAGTTGCTGCAGAAGAAGGAGAAGAGATGAAAGAGAGTGAATCTAATGACGATGAGTTGTTCAGAACGTGCCATGAGTCTCCCCAAGAAGAAAGTGTTGGAGAGGAGAGAGAGGCTGTATCCAGCACATAAACTCTAGAGCAAACAGTCATCCATAACTAGCTAAAGTTTACGGCACATCAAATGTATATGCAAACAATTGTTCTCTATTCATCTAAATCTATCTACCTATCTATCTTCATTATGTTCATTCACCCACCATCATTAACCAACCAAAACATCCTCTTTCTTCTATGCTTCCAAGTTTTAGAAAAAAAGAACACATGATATGTACAAAATCTTGGGGGGTTTGTGGTGCTGGTCTATAATGTTTGGGTGATCCTCTATTGGTTACTTCCTTCTCATCTTAACTTATATACTGTATTACATTGGCATGAGAAGGTGGGTATGCGTTGAAGCAGCCGCCATCTCGGTAGCAACTGGCAAGAATGCCTTGGCGGCAGTCTTCATATCTTCTAAACAATCATCATCCTCTTCTACCTGATCGGATGTATCTGCTGCTGAAACTACCGACCGGTCAAAGAGCGGTGGTGAAATCTTCATGATAATTTGATAATATCAAACGTGCATCTTGTCTATCTATTTCTTGTTGTTCTAATTCTTCTAGCGTCGATGTGTTGCTATTGCAATAACCATCATCATCGTCATTTGATGAACGATAATTTAATGATGTAGATGACTGTTGAGGTGTTGGCGGTGCGGGAGAAGGTGATACTCTATTACGATGTTCTTCTGCTGCAGCATGAGCAACAATGCCACTAAACATCGTGTGAGCACCTCCTGCCAATGTCAAACAGAAGACCCGTCGAGATGAAAAGGGTTTAATTGTTCGTGCTCGTTTAGTGTACGATCGTTTGTTGTTACGGCTGGAGAAGGCAATTGTTGGATCGATATTGCTGCTGATTAACAATATTGTAGTAATTGCAAAGAAGGAGAGGCAAATGTGCGAGAAGGATGATGATTGTTGATGGGTGGTCATTGTGTTGTTTGTTTGTGTTTGTTGTTTGTGTTGTTTGTTTATTGTAAATGTATGAGTAATAAGCAGCTCCTTCTCCACTAATCAGTTCAAACTGATTATGATGTAGGCTACTCTACTCATGTATGTGAGTTGAGCGAACCGAGGCCACAGAATTTCACGCACCCATCAACACAAAATATTTAGTGTCGACAAGCGGAGAGATGCAATGACCGCATGACACGTCAGAGTAAATTCTCATTGCTCATAAGTATATCATGTCGTTTTAGCACATTAGTTAGAAATCGCTACTCAATTAGGGTTATTATATGACTTTGGAGACAGAGATGAAAGCAGTGCAGGGGTTTGAGACATCTTTGGTGCACGATTGCTGACTCAGAATGATGCTTATGGTTCATATTTGGGTTGGATACTTTATTTTCATAGGGAATGATGAATGAATGGTGCTATCATTCTTCGTTGATAAAGTTTGTGTAAAGGTATCGTACTACCGGCGAAGTGATAGATATTGAATAGATGGATGTGTTGCAATGGATTACATAATTAGACCTTTCGATTCGTCAATTGTTATCTAATGATTGAGTCCCTGATACTGACACTGATGATGATACCTACCTTCGACTCAAGTCGAGTACTATATAGATTTGTAGACTGCGGCAAGCTGTAACAAGCGATCTCTTCTTTATGCTCTATGTCTATTATAATACTTTGTTTGGGTCGGCGATGTCCTAGTTTACTCTCTTTAAGCTAGAGCTTGAGTATCTCCTCCTCCTCCTGATCTGTTAAGTATCGTTGCTGCTTGTATGATCTGAACAATTGCAACATGTTGTCCCAGAGTATACCATACTATCTTTTACTGCTTCGTGTTCTGTTCAGATCTGTACAACGAAACGGGCAGCGGAGTACTCGAATGTACATATCATATGTTCACGAGGGTTCAAGTTCAAAAGAATCGTTCAAAGTAGATCTATATTCATAAGCTTATCTTTAGCTACTCTATCAACAACTCTATTTACAAGTTTACATTCTCTCCTCCATATACGCGGGTTCTTAACATGATATATAGCGTACTTGGTATGGTTGAGGGGCTACACAAAACTCTTGAAAAAATGGCCTTGATGATACGCTACACCAAACTACCTAAGGTAGCACCCCACCGTGTAGCCTTATCACTATAAGTTCTTGATACCTTGGCAATCTGTTCGATATCTATTAAACCTTGAGATTGTTGTCTAGCCTGTTCTACCAAGACAGACTTGACTATATTCTTCCTCCGTTCCTTAATCTCATTTGTAATCTGAGTAGAAAGTAATCGTTCTAGTCCTCGATAGACGGATGTATCTTGGGGTAGCTGGCCTATACTCGAGGCATTACCGATGATACATCGTAGTAATGCAGCGTCGGTACCCTCTTGTAGCTTGAATAGGTGTATATCTAGGGTGGTATACCATGACGCCATCGATTCCTCTGACGTCCACTTGGGTATCGTTTGAACATTCACCGATGATGCAAATGATACAACAGAGCGTCGTTTCTTCGTGGCAGTCTTCTTCATGGCCGATACTTGTTGTTGTATGGGCGGCGGTGGTGTAGTGATTGGTGAGATTGAGGTGGTGGCTGATGACGGGGGAAGAACGTCAACATTCTCAACAACAACTTGACGAGTAGAATCGAAATCACTGACACGTCTTCTTTTCATCGGGCGAGTTGCAACAACTTCGTGAGCCGTCATCGTCGTCGGCACTTCTGATGCTTCTTCAGCTAACGAGGAGCTCTGCCTCTTTGCAAAAACCATAGCACACATGATGATTATTATTGAATTGATTGGATTATGAGGAATTGTATTGCTTGTCATCATTGCGTTTTTGATATTGAACTTCCAGTCTTGACACTAATACCGCCACCGCAGATGCCTGAGCATTTTGAACTTCTAAGAACACTAAAAATTGGCCTCTTTCGATATGACGTAAGTACGTATGCAGTTTTCTGAGTCCCCAATTCCATATTGAATTATCCCTAAGCTAGGGTTTTGATGGCGTCTCCTTTTAAAGATACATATCTGCAAGATACGGTATAAGATACCGGACTTCTCAAAAATTCTCAAAAATACAAAATCCTAGGTACATAAAGGCCGTGAATTGCAAAAAAGTTGACCCGCGGTATCCTATTTTTGACTTTATACACAGTGGCCCTCACTCAACAAAAATGTCGAATGATCGGCTATTGCAATAAAACTACATGGAATATTGGCCTAAAATTGCACAAGGCTCCTCTACTATATATTTGTAGTTCAGATGCCGAGCTATATTGTCTAGATCGGCCTGGAAAAATTCGCTTATTTTTTGTTAGTAGAAAAGCTTAGCAAAACAGTTTTTACTAAATAACTTTTTATCTATTGATAATCATAACAAAGCAGTACCAGATTCGGAATCAGCGTGCAAATCTGCATCGGATAGGATGTCTCCACATCTATAATTCGACGATTGGAAGACCTTCATATTTTAGATTTGTTAGTGATTTTGCCTCATTTTTACTACGTGCGGGTCAACTTTTGGAGGATACCGGCCTCACTCACGGCCTTTATAGATGTCAAGAGAAGAGTGATAGATCTTGCTAACAACGCTGACAATCAAACAAATCCAACAATATAAATATAACAAACATGCATTCCTCAACAATTATCATCTTTGCTACCCTCTTGCCTACCGCTGCCGTGGCATTTGTACCCACCGCTAGCAACAACAATCTCCATCATTATCATACTACGACCCAAATCCTAGCAACTAGCAGCATGTCAACTGAAGCGGATATTGATATTGAACACGCCAAATATTGTGCTGATCATTTTGGAGAATGTTCATTGGATGATATTGATCGTATGCGAAATGGTAAGTAGCTGCTCTACTCGTATGATATTGTCGGGAGGCTGTGCATATCTTATGCTCATATCTTATGCTCATATCTTATGTGTCATCTTTTGCTCAACCATTTATTAGCACTACACCAAGAACGTATCACGCACGCCTTTACCAATACCGATGGACTTAACATTGAAGAAGACGTGGAACACAAGGTATTAGAAAACGCACTGTATTTGTAACGAATCTTCTGTCCCTCAGTCTCAGAAGTATTAGTATTGAATAAAGGGGAATACTTCGTTACCCCTTCGGTCTTCTTCTTAAGAGTATTGATGTTACGAAGTTCATGAGAGTATGCTGTAAAAACTGAGCACAAAACAACAGACATTATATCATATAGATATCTACGTTGCCGCGTAACAATTCATTATCTAAACTTAGTTCTTATAAACATTATAAATCTAATCCCAATATACTCTCTTCTCAAATATCCACTCTCAATTTACACATATATCCCCACTCATTCAACTAAAGCATGCCATTCACTCCTCTTCTGTTTGCATCTGTAGACGTGCTGGTTTGACTGCATCGAACTTTGAACCATTCGACCACTCCGACTTCTTTCCTTCGGGTGTATTAGCAAACAACTTGTACTTCGATTTCTGTTCTGTATTCTTTTTCAACTCCTCCAGCTTGTGATTGATCTTTCCATGACATTCCTTCATCTCCTGAAGTTTATTATCATATGCAGTATTAGCATCCCTGAGATTGTCCCGATACGGCTTGAGTTGCCTCTGTCGCTCTTCAGATGATAACCCCGCTAATCTTCTCCCCAACATATCACAAAGATCCTCTTGCTCTTTCTTACTCTTCTTTGCCTCTAGCACCTCCTCATCCAACTCATGTAGATCATCTTTAAATGGTGCAAGGCCTTCTTGATATAACTTTTCACGATCATGTACTAAATACTTGTACTTTAGTTGCTTCATGTTCTCTGAAATATGAGCTAATACTTGGCGTAGCGGCTGCCGCCTATTATAACCTAATGCCTCCATCTTCTCTACTGCATTCCTAGTATCATCTCCACTACCATTATTACTATCAAAACCACCAGTCATACACGTAACATATGCTGCAAATAACTCTTGATTTTGTGTGCTGAGTTGCAGCAGTGCTTGCACATCAGGGTTGTTTTGAAATTGTTGAAGTTTTGCCTCAAGTTGTTTCATTTCTTCACATTGTTGTTTGATTTGTTCATCTTGCTGTTTGATCTGTTGTTCTTGTTGTTTGATTTGTTGTTCTAACTTCTTCTTATCGGCATCATCCTCGTCCTCCGAATCTGTATCATCCTTGGAGTTCCTCTTCCTCTTCCTTTCCGACCTATTCTGCTTATCAAGCACCTTCTCCAAATCCGCCTCACGCTTATCCAAATCAGCCTCACGCTTATCCAACTTATCCTCACGTCTATCCAACTCGTCCTTCTTACCCTCTTCCTCGTCATCCGTGGAATCGTCATCCGAATTATCTTCTTTACGTAACTTCTTACTCTTACCATCTTCTTCTTCATCATCATCTTCTGAATCGCTATCAATGGTTTCCAACGTTTCATCTAACTCATCTGTTAATATAATCTTATTGTCTTCACCAAATTTTACTTTGTAATACTTATCATCAACCACATGGACAAATTTGTTATTCGCGTCATCTATCTTCTTATTTTTAATTGCATTGCTATGGCCTGATAGTTGTACTTTGTCTATTTTATACTCCAAGATGTTTAATGTAGTTCGGTTATTATCATGAATGAATCTATAATAGGAACCAATTTTCAATGAACGTGTATGCCCCTCGTCATCCTCACATGTAATTTGACCATTAGCTGTTGTAATTTTAGTAATGTTTGCCTCTACAATATCATGTTCGGTGTTTGTTTCTTTTTTTTGAGTAGCTGATAGTACGCATACAATCTTTGCATTAATCTGTGGATCAAAGGAACTCATTTTTTGTTGTTTTATACTGTAATATACTGTTGTATTGGTTAGTGCGTTGTTCTTTGATATACAATACCTACCTATTATTGTCGGCAATAGCAGCTTTACTTAGCTTTGGCAAAATATAAAATTCAACACTGGGTTTGCTGAGGTATCAAGGATTTCTGAGAAATTTACGTAGGTAAAAAGGCAGTACTAACTCCTCTGTATTTTTTTGTTGATCTCCTTCTTAGCATCAAGAACTACTGATAGAAACGTTGACGTACCACGGGAAGATGATAGAGGCCGAGGATCAATCAGCGGCAGAGAAAAAGAGGAAGCTCAATAATGGCGAGAGTAGAGGCGTTGTTAATGATAATTCATTAAATAAAAATGATGATCAAGCAGCAAGTTCAATCCCTCAAGAAAATACTAACAATACCAACAACGTCCGTGGTGGCAGCGGGAATAATGATGAGACTAATCTCGGACTAGGAGAACGTGATACTAATCCCTTCTTGTACGATTCTTCGGTGAGTGTTATTGTTTTATATTACTTTGCTGCCATTTTAATATGGATTTTAATATCAATATATTAGGTGTTATAAAAATGCAAGATTAAACCAACTCACACAATATAATATATCTTTCAATACTTAATATACTATCAATACTTAATTTAATACAGGATGATGATGAAAGTGAACGTAATCCTTTCTTGTACGATTCGGTGAGTGTTGTATAATATATTATACGTGATGACATTTTATAACAAAGCAAGTTAACAACTCACCAATATAACAATATAATATCTATATACCCCACCCTGCATACGATATATAGGATGACGAATCAGATACTGATACGGCCATATCCCGTGAAAAGAGCACGGGTGGTGTCGGTGGTGCCACGGATGTTGGTAATATGGATAATACCCCATCCTCTACTTCTTCTACGCACGGTATAGAAAGGAGAGAGGCCGTTGGCAATACTGGTGGGGGTGCATTGAATGGTGGTGATGTATTAGGAGATGGGGATAAGGAAGAAGGAGGAGATGTGGATGAGGAGAGAGATAATACTACTACAGCAGAGGGTGGTATTATCTCTAATTCCACAAGTAAGAGTGGTGCAGAGGGTATGGATATAGAAGTAGTAGAAGAAGAGAATGATGAGGGTAGTATGGAAGAAGAAGAAGAGAATGGTGGTGGATTGGAAGAAGAAGTAGTAGAAGAAGAGAATGATGGGGAATTGGAAGAAGAAGTAGCGGCGGCGGCACATCATTTGGCGGCAGTAGCTGAAGAAGAAGAAGCTGAAGAAGTAGTAGAGGAAGATGATGTTCTACTTGTGCAGCAGCATGAGATGCCTACCATATTGGATGCGGTACATGCAAAGTTGGAGAATGATGGCGTGTGTTTCAATTGGGGTGTTGATGCTAAAAAGGCTAATGAAATCATCGTAGATGCGTACAATTTGTTTCTTGAAATGGACCGAGGGTTTGGTGGTTATCCGCTAGATGAAATTGCACGACATATATGCCAACGGATTCAAGAGGATGGTCGAACGGTAAGTAGTGTTTGTATATCATCTCTATACACTCAATTGTGTGATATTGTATGTACTTATAAAATCTTACATTTCTCTTCTTAAACACACAATTCTCATATAGCGAGAATGTCCTGTGCCACTTCTACATTTACGAAGGACAGTGAAGTTGAGCGTGGGTGGACCTAATTCAACTGTTGAATCCTTACCACCTTCGATACGTAACATCCACACCAGTACCAACAGAGAAGTGTCCGACCATTGTACAGGGCTATCGTGTTATCAAACAATTATTGATACAGCTAATCGGTTGAATGCTAACCGGTTGGATGATGAGACTGTACATCGTCATGGTCCACCCGATGCCTTGGTACCGAAGGATTGGATTTGGTGTTGGTTGTGTGCCCACTTTGAGCCCAGTAGCAAGTTCACCGGTTCAAACAAGTTCTTTAGAATGCTTGAGATGGATGAAACTGGCAAGCTCAAACATCAATGTTGGGAGAGGTTGATCAATTTGATAGTGAAATGTGTCGGTGCAAATAAATATGATATGTGTCGGTTTAGAGCTCTCTTCTTGTCTTCTATTGGAACTGGAAACCGTTTGTGCATTACCTGCCCATCCGATTCTCATTCCAACAATTCAAAGAGGCGACCCTTTGAGGCACTTTGTGACGAGACATATGGTGCAACAAGGGAGATGTATCATAGTTTGATGGCCGAGACATCCGTCATGGCTATTGGTGTATTTGGAGCAATGCCGCACAAGGTCTTCCTTACTGGACATAAGGCACTCAACTCGAGTATCATTACCAAGGAAGTCCAGAATCAGTGTGATGTCATCCAAGAAGAGGCTTTGCCACACATGGAAAGGCAGAATAACCTCCTAACCAAAAAGGAACAGTTGAAACTCGGGGATTGGATTGAACGTCTCTTACGATTTGCATTAAATGATCCAGACATAAGAGTGAGCGAGGAGATGCTGGACAAATTTGTCCCGTGCACGTCGGACGAGAAGCGTCTCAATGAGACTAGCTTGGAGACTGCCGTTGGTATTGAGAAAGCTACAAGTATGGTTCAAAAGGCCACTGGTTTATCAAGTGAGCGAGTAGAAGAGATTGTCGAAAGCAAGAGGAGCAGTGGTGCCACCAAGATATCTCATCATTCAGTCATCGGCTCAATTAGTGGTGCAAAGAGAAGTGCCGCATCAGCAGCTAGGCATGGCCAAGAAACAGGCACGTTCTATTGTGATGCTTGTGATGGATTGACATTTGGAGATCGGAGGTACAATATGCCTCATGACCTTTGTCTAAAGACACCTTCAGGTCGCTTCTGTCTCACTAAAGTATCGGAAGATGTGAAGATTAATATTCTCAGGCGTGGGTTCTGTCTTGATTGCTCACAGACTGCTATTTTGAATGGACAGCATGATTGTCCAGGCAATGGCGGAAAACCCCGTCTTTTCACAAGTCTAACAGCACCCTCAAACTTTGATGTGAATGATATGGGTGGTGACAAGAGTGTCATGGTCATGAAGTTCAGGGTAGAAGAAGGGGGTGAGGAAGTAGCCGTAGATTCTTGGAGGGGTATTGGAGAGAAGACAAAGAGTAGGAGTAGCGGCAAGACATGTCTTGAGGATGTTGTTGAAACTGCCGAGGATTTGAAGACTAAGACATTGGAGACAAAAAGTGATTTGTTGAGGTCTCTAGATAAAAGTAATCATTGGGCATTCAACACCTGCTATAAAAAGATAGTGGTTAGAAAAGCCGGCCAGAGATTGAATCTTTACATGAATGATAGAATCAGAGGAGATAACAAGTTAGAAGAGGGAAAGTTGGAACTTGGCAATTATGTTTACCGTGGAGTGAAGATTGTACCTCCTTCATCAGATGATTAGACGGCTGATTACTACCAATATTGAGAATGGACGAAGTAAAACTACACATGTATTTTGAAGATTAATGTGTATAGAATACTAACATTATAACAGCTTTCAGTTGGGATTCAGTCTTACCTCTTTTCAACTTGGCCTATTGCAGGACAAACTAGCAACTGAACATATGCAAGAAGAATCAATGGCGTATGGTATGAATCCGCATTCGTCGACACTTAACATGCCCGTATTGGATGTAGGATTAGATGAGGAGAGTAGTGAAGCATTGGTTATATGTCTTGCAATTGCAGGACTGACAATCTTACCTCAACTTTTGGGCAACTAAAACCTCTCGTCTATGAAGTGTATTGGATGATTAAGCTGCAACAAGAGAAAGAAGAGCAGTTATATGTCTGTTTGGAAAGAATAAGGAGAAGAGACTAGAGAACATGCAAGAAGAAAGAAGTAAAACCAGCCTGTGATGTAGTCTATCTAATGTAAATTATGCGAATTCTATGACAATGCCCGCCAAGTCTTCTTTGACATTTCTCTCGTTCTATACTCGACATAGTTGAATCCATCATCTAATTGAGAAGAAGCTGCTCCATAAACAAACTCCTCTGGCACGTCAAAGAGATTGGATGCACCTGCCAACTTGTCTCGTTTCATCTTTCGCATTGTAGCATGATCTATCAACTCAAGTCCGCCACACTCCTCTGTTACTGATCGAGGAGATGTTCCTCTTGACAACTCGATACCATGTGCATATTGTTGATTGTACTCTCGCCATAAAAGTACATCCAAACTAGATTTGCGGTTGCTTCTTCCCACGACCAGCTCCATACAGTTGCAATTACCATTAGATTCTCCAATGTTATGCTTGGTTTCTTGGTCTTCCGTATACTTCTGTTCAACAATTGGGGGTTCCTCTTCTACAACTTCCACAACGGGCTCGGGAACAACTGCCTTGGCTCGTTCTTCCTTTTGATGTACAGCATGAAGTCTCAAAGCACGAAACAACCTTATCATCAAAGATCTCTGGTATAATTGTGTTGCCTTTGCAAATAGTTGCTGTAATCTTTCCTGTTCTGCCAATCTCTGTTGTTCCTTCCTTTGCTTCTCAATTTGCATAAGACGTACCCAACTGGCCAACTTGTTGATTACTTTTCTACACAGTACCTTCTTGTAATGTGACTTTGCTTTTGCAAGTAACTCCTTGGCATTACGAGGATCAAGCTTGACTGATTGTGGTTCCTCGGGCGTTTTAAGTCGAGGAGGTGGAGGAGAGGCAACCTTGATACTAAAGATGTCAACATTCTGCGGCGCTACCGCCTCAATCATACGCATATCAATACCAAGAAAGCGTTTGAGCATGATTATCAACCTAACTTTGGATCTAAAGAGTTCAATGCCGGACAGTTTATCACCATCCTTCTTCTTCTTGTTTACCATAGAGGCTACATTATCAATATCCATAGTAACACGAGACAAGAATCGGCGTCTAAATGATACAGGCTTCTTCTTTTGAGCTGGCTTAATCTTGGAACAAACTAATAAAGGTTCATCCTCCATTGTTTGATTCTTATCATTTGATATTATGGTTGTTGGTGTGGTGGATATTGGAGATTCCCTGTCTTCTTCACGAGGATGGTGTTGTGGTTCTTCTTCGTTCACAGACTCACTTATCGAGGTCGAGTCACTACAAAACACTGGCCGCTCTATAGCATTATCTGCAGTAGTAGATCCAATAGTCATAAGTTGAGACAGTGCCGATGTTTCACGGACCGTCTCATGATCATCTTGATCAATAACCACAACTGAAGACGAAGGCTTCCAAGACTTGTTGTGAAAGTTCGGCATTTGGAGATGATTGGATGAATCAATCTGATCAGTTGTTGGATTGGTACTATTTTGACCCGTCTCAAAGTCATATGTGTAAATTGTTGTAGTTGGATTTACATTCTCATTCTTCTCATCCTCAACAAGAGAGCCGTCATCTCTTACCTTTTCATCTTGCTCAATACCATAATACCAACAACCAAATCTTCTCAAATATTCTTCACGTAACGTTAGATTCTTACTATGTCTACCACGTAATGATACATTGCCATTCTTTTGTGCATTTCTTCTAACATTTGTATCCTTCTCTGCATATAGTAATTCTCTCATACAAAACTCACTCCGTATTTTGGTAATACTACTCCACCATTTCATATAGATATTCCACTCGTCGTTGTTTGTAAGGTTGTCATCTGCACTTGTTGGTACTGTCGGAATGACAACATCACAAGATTGAGCACTAATCCTAACGGCCTTATCCTTAACACATGCCAATAACTCCACCTTTTGTTCCTCTAGTGTCAATGAATCAAACAATGGAAAGATATCTGATATGTCAATGTTCAATAACAACTCATCATTATTATCATTCATACTAAGCTGACATTCCAAGTGTTCATCAATTAACTTACTAAAGCAAACAAATTGATGGAATGTTAAATGTGTATTAACAACGTGCTTTAAATATCCATCGTGTGTTAGGAAGGGTATATTATTACGAACATGCTTAAGGAAATAACGTATATCCTTCCATTGTAATTGATTGTTTGATCGGGCAGTGATTAACGTTTGCCATTTGAATAGATTATCGATTGATAGTAATGTATGTATGACTTCCTTGGTGTTGTTTGTTAGTTGGATGAGGGGACCATTGTGATGTTGAGTGTTGTTGTTGTTGGCAGAAGTTTGCAAATGTAGAAGATTTTGATTCAGTCTATCCTCCTCATCTTCCAATGGATAAGAGAGTGGTTTGTCAACTAATACGCTATATTCAATCAATTGTTGCCAAACTCTTTCATCAATGTAAATTCTCTCTTCTTCTTCTTCTTCTTCTTCGCCATCATTGAAAACATGATTCTGTGCAAGAAAAGTAGACATGAAAGTATCATTATAATTTGACGATGAATCCAACATGTATTTCCCTTGAGATGTTTCAACAAGACGAACAATTGACAATGTTGGTGGATATTGTTCATTGTTATAGTCATCATACTCACTACTACTTGAACTACTACTTGATGAGCTATCTTTACTGCCATTTCGAATTAATCGATGCTCGTCGTCATTGCAATTCTGATTTGTTGAGTTTCGAATGACAAAGAAGGCAACTGAAGATGACGTCATCTTATCTCGTCTTATCCCCCTCCTCTTTATGCTTTGTTGTGTCACCTCTTCATTCCTAATAAATAACATTCACACATTGCAAAGTAAAAGTAATGATTCATCTCAAAAAAATTTCAATTGTTACAATAATGTTATTTTCGCGGATACGGTCATGGTATCCTTCCTCCTTCTATACTAACTAAAGATACATTGATATTGATATTAATATAAAAGCAGATACTAATAATGATGAATTATTAATGATATCAGGGATCATGGGGCCGCTGCCGCCACTCTATCCCTTGCCCATTAGGCATAAATGAGGGGAAGTTGCTTTGGCGACAAAACGGTCTCAAGCTCTTTCTCTCTCCTCGATAGTAGCGCGGCACCTTCTAATCTTAGCCAAATGATTGCAATATATCAACAGAATCATCTCTTAACTTTTTTAGTAGCGTTGTTATCGACTTGCAAAAACAGCGGCAATTTATATCACCGACAACATAGACATAACTAACAAGTAATTGATAGAACACATCATATGCACAAAAAACATCATCAGCCATCATATGTATGTAGCATCATATCAAGCAGTGGTGATATTACTTAGATAGTTTGAGCGACGGGTACAATAACATCGATTATTATCTCATCAATTATCTATCATTAAATATATGGACTGCTCATGTGTGTTTTGAGTACATTTGGGATCCACATATTAGAATCGATTCATAAGGATTCTAGCATATTTGAATGTTTCTAGGCGAACGAAATGATAAGAATAAGATATCTGGACTTGAGTTCAATACACAACACAACAATGTGAAATAAAGCACATCATCGTGTTAACACAATAACTGGTGACGGCGCAAAGAGATTTAAAGAAGATACGACGCCATTTTTAGTTCGGATACACTTTTTCAATGCTATTTGCATTTGCAGCGTTAAATTACTTGTCAACGGGAGAGAAGTAGGGAGATACACACCGGATATATACATATGAATTGTTCATAACATAAGAAGATATGACGATATTGATATTGAATCCCTGGACCACTTCATCCAGAGATGAATATCAAGTGATATTGAATATAGCTAGATATTCTAGCCACCCCTTGTAATCTGGGCAAATCATGAATAGGAACAGTAATCCCTCATTAAAGTTTGCCAATACAATATCAGCAACAGCAAGGTACCTAAGTACCAAGCGAATTAGTTGCTTTTGGATGGTATCCCACTTGCTTCTATTGGAGGTAATTGTTTGCTATTCATCTCATCTAGTGTATCGGCCTACCTCGTTCCACCAACATCTAGACTTTACTAAGAACGTAGCTGCGGCTATTGTAGGACAAACCCTTGAGATCTCCGGAGGAATTTAGCTACACATCTCAGCCACTCGGCATAGATCCAGCCGAGTAGCCCATCTATCATCACTACAAACAAACCAAACATAATTCCACTGCCTTTTCACTGCCCCAAAGCTGAGCAGTTTTAGATTTCTTCAAGTTGATTTGATCGAATGTATTCTTTGAGGACTTGTATATTCACAACTATACAAATTGGAAAGTTTATTGGGTAATTTAGAGATGAGCAGTAAAAGTTTAATATGACTCTGGTACTCGGGCAGTGCAAGTTTTTAAGAAAAGGAAAGTATTCCTTCTCGAGATTGGGCAGTTGATGAGCACTTGATTATTTGGATGTGTAGCCATGTGTATCGTTTACTCATCATAATATTTATTATCACATATATATATTATC
>Ga0214481_100604_pt1 | contig 17720 bp, 12 predicted proteins | sample M1_20Mar14CPVII9_4_FD_165057 | JGI IMG/M metagenome (GOLD analysis project Ga0214481, IMG submission 165057) | Marine eukaryotic communities from Monterey Bay, California, United States - M1_20Mar14CPVII9sort6BwellG10 | ecosystem: Environmental > Aquatic > Marine > Unclassified | place: USA...
TGTACGTGGTGGCACCATCGGGGACTGGCAAGGTGAGATTTGATATGAATACCAACATCATAACAAAAGATATTTTTTTTGTGCATATGATATATGTCTCAAAATTACAAGCATGCCCTAACGATATACATATAGTCATTTACTGGTGATTATATGCAGGTGGTACATGGATATAAGCATGTCGATGGAGATGGTCCACTAAAGCATTGTACCGTAGATCCCAAATACCGAGAGATGACCAAAGACATGCTTCAATTCCTCAGTGCAACCAGCAGCATCAAGGGGAGAGAAGATAAATGGGGTCCGTACTTTGTGGAGATCGCCAGAAGAACTGTCGAAGCAGCCAAGGATAACGACAAAGTTGTTTTATCTCATGCTACATACAAGGAGGATATGCGTGATTTAGCCATTCAGGAGATCGTGAAGGGAGGTGAGATATATATGGATAAACTTAATTTTTGTATTTGTGCACATGATATGTCTCAAAATAGTATGCCCCTAACGACACGTGGTGATACAATATTGTATACATACAGGTGTACCTCGGGACCATATTACTGTTATTGAATTGACAATTGATCCCATTGTGAAAATTCGTGGATGGTACCATCGTAGTAAACGGCAGGCGGAGCAGAATGGAATTACCATGGAAGAAACTTGTAAAGGTTATCTCAAGTGGGAAGGTGATGAATTGACTGAAGATAAATACGTCAAGGCCGTGATGGCCACGATTCCGGAAGGTGGTACCCTGGATGTTGGCTATGAAGATTGCCCTATTGCAAAGAAAGTGGATGTATCTGGACGTGATATAACCCATTGTGATAATGTTGATAAGGCACTTGAGCTTACTCGCTCAGATGATTGGACATACGAAAGTATTTGTGCCAAGGTCCTTCCGTGTAAGTTACATTTATGTGTTACTAGTTTATGTGTTATGAGATGTTGTCACCATACCCCCTTATTCTAATCCATTCTGTTAAACAACTCAACACTCAGTGGATGAGGCACGGGATGCAGAGTTTATAGCTACTGGTAGCATGGAGGAATTTGGGAAGATCAGGCAGAGCTTGCGACAAATCCGGCAATTAAAGATGACGAGAAGGATACGGATGAGGTGAAGGAGCTGAAGAAAAAGCGTCGTTCAACACTCATACAGGCAAAGTCGTGGAAAGAGTCATTGAGGGGAATGGACATTGGGAAACTTGATTTGGAGGATGACGAGTGAGGACATGGCGTTGACGGGATAATTGTACAAAGATCACCACGTTTTAGAAAGAAACAGACTAATAACCACCTTAAAAGCTTGTCTCGATAAAGCATCATCTAGAATTCACCCCACTCTCTTCAAACCATGTCCAAATAAATCCCTCCTTCTCTCTCAATCATCCCAACTCCAACAAAACAATAATACAGCTCTTATGTTTCCATAGCGGTGACACTTACATCAGCCAATGTAACACCCATAGAACTCTTTGCCTTAACAAATGTACTCTTCAATACAGCCGTGGTACCCTCCCTCATATTTAATACATCACTCCTCTTAACCTGTGCCCTCAATGGAGCAACTTCATTAGGCGTAATACCATTCCTATCCATGGCAACACTACCATCCATCCGGATAACACAAGTATCAACATTCGACCCTGAACCCAAATCATTAAATACTCCCGCTAGAATAGCACGTTGGACTAATTTAATTGCCTCATCTTCTTCAAGGTCATCACGATAATCACTCTCAAAGACAGCCATGGCAGCCAAACTTCCCGAACCCATGGTAGTAAATGGTAATTTACCGGTCGAACCGTGAGGATAAATTTGATATAAATGTGGTCCATTAATATCACATCCGCCAAGTACCAAGGCTGCCGAGACATATCCCTGGTATCGATATAACATACGTTTTAATAATGTGCAGGCGGTAACAATACGTGATTGCGAGTCGCCAGTATTCATACGTAATAATTCCATTTGTGAGGATATTAATTCAGTAGTCTTTTCGGTATCAGCGGCCGTTCCGGCACCACAGCAATAAATGTTGGGTGCAATGTAATGTATTTTTTCACAATTCTTATCAGCCACGGTGGTATCATTTGTGGAGCGTGTATCGGCACCTAATACTATACCATTTTTGTATACAAGGCCTACAATTGTTGTACCCGTCTTTGTTGCTAGGGGTAAGATTGATTTGTTGGTATTGTTAGAAGCAGTGTTTGATACACCTGATTGTGGATTACCACCAGATTGAGATGTTTGTTGGATGAGATTGTTACGGTGCACATTATCAAATGAAAAACCACCATCTGGTGCGTTGGTATCAACACCGATTGAAGAGTTGGTAAATTCAGACATTATTTTAGTATTATTGGTATGTATTTAGTGTTAATAGGCGGCGTAGGTGGCGCGTTTATAAGGTCTATTAGCGATTTGCAATGATCTAAAATGAAGGACTAGTTTTCATAACATATGCATAGAAAACTCTTTAAGGGACAAGAAATTGCCCATGAAATGCCGTATTACATTCAATACACAGGAATAAAAGATAAATCCACTATCAGTACTGACCGGTCGTAAGCCAAACTGTCAAATCGCTTACATGGTGCATCTACGCAACTACACATAAAAAGTGCCGCCATTGCAATAAAAACTATTTGTACATATAAGTACTCGACTAAAACATATACCAAAACATATCCAATATATAATGGCAGCAATATTCCGAGGTCACGCACCAGCAATAACACCCGACTTCCGACCTAAACCAACATCTAAAAATAATTCTTCAGGCAAAAGATCTGTTACCTTTGGTACATTAAAGACACCTCAAAATAACACCAATACCAATATGGACACTAATAATAACAACAACAACAATATCAGTGAAGAAGATAGGAAGAAAGAGTCAGAGAGGAATGAAACGAAACGTCAATACGCGCAATATCGAAGTGCACCTGATCAATTCCCAAGTTATGATCGATTACGATTTGTACGTTTACCACAGGGTTGGTTACCCGAGGGATTACGTGATACTACACCCAACAATAATACTATCTCAGCCGCCACCGCCAAGGGTACGGAGGGTGCCGCCCAGGGTAATAATGATAGTACCCAACCGCAATTACAACACTGGCCATGTTTAGTCTATCAAAATTTAGCAGAATTAGTTCGAGATTTATCACCCGATTCATCGAAACGTCTCAAGGCCAAGTTTATAGTTGAACATCGTAAGGCACCACAAATGGTAGTGGCACGATTGTTAGGCTGGGATAATGATAGTGTTAACATGGGTGGCGATAAAAAGAAGGGTGTGCCAGTGGATAGTAAAAACACAAAGATGAAGAATCGATTTGCCGAACCAAGGATTGAACTAATTAAACTATCCGGATATACACTCGAGGAACATGATGAGGGTAGTGAACGAGTTAATGATGGAGAGTTGTTAAGTTTCGTGGATAGTCAACTTGAGTTTGAAAATGTTTGTGAGGAGTTGATTGCTTCACATGTTGCCAACAACAATTCTAAGGTTGGTGGTAGTAATGGAGATAATGGGGTGGTGGATGTTAATGTGGCAAGACATGCATATCAATTCCGTAATGCCGTTGATATGGCATTGAATTGTTTGGCGTTGGATGTTGGGTCAGATCCGTTACCGATTAGGGAGGATAATGATTTTGTGTTTAATACTCCCAAGTTGAGTGGTGGTGCACCTTCTCCATCAACCAAGAAGAAGAAGAAGGAACATGCTGGTTCGGCTCAGAAGAAAGATTTGGGTGCTGCTGTAAATAGGAGTTGCGAGGATGCTGCTGCTGTTAAGGAGAATAAGAAGAGTGTGGCCGAGAAGGCTACTGCTAAGGCACATCCTTTGAAAAGGAACGAACCCGCCAATCAGAAGTCTAACAAGGCAGATGATAAGTCTAAGCCGCAGGAACAGGCTGCTAGCAGTGCCAATGGAAAGAATGATATCCCACCCTTGAGACATAACCTTGACCCTAACGAGTCATGGAGTGATGCATGGAAGAAGATGCGTGATAGTGGATGGACGTGGAAGGTCGGATCAGGTCTTATGACTGACTATTATTACATCAAGCCGGGATGTAAAATCAAGGGAGGTGTTAAAGATCAAGATTACTTTGAATCTGAAAGTGATGCTAAGGCGTATGCTACTAAGAATTATGGATGGAAGGGTGAGGTTGTTGTCAAGGAAGAGAAGGTATCTGGCAGTAGGACCAAGGTAAAAGCTGCCACTGCAGAAGAAAAGAAACCGGCCACAGACAAAACCGGTAGGACCAAGGCCAAGGCGGCAGAGGCGAAGAAGAAGGCGTCATCCTCTTCCATCGAGAAGGAGAATAACTCAAACACTCTAGTGGGGACCAAGTCTCGTCCCACTTCTGGCACACAAGCTGTGCCACTCAAGTTTCAATCATCCAAGAAGCATCGGGGTAGGTTGGACAAAATCATGTCTGCAAGCAAGTCTAAGACATCAACTGTAGCGGAAGAAGTAGCCGTCGAAAAGAAGAAGGAAGAGGAGACACCCTGGAAGGAAGTTTGGGATGCAATGAAACGATCTGGATGGGGTTGGAGGGGTGGATCAGGTCTTATGACAGACTACTACTACATCAAGCCAGAATGTAAGATCAAAGGTGGCACAGTCGGTCAAGATTACTTTATCAGTGTAAAAGATGTGCAAACATATGCAAGGAATATCTACAAGTGGGGCGTAGTCTCACATGAAAAGTTAATGACAACCATTGAAGAGTACGCTAAGTATTCCGGAGAAGTTGTCCCACCCCAAGCTGAAGGACAGGAGATAAAAGCGAATGAATCATGGGGTGATGCATGGAAGAAGATGCTCAAGAGTGGATGGAGTTGGAAGGCAGGGTCTGGATTGATGATGGATTACTTCTACATCAAGCCTGGGTGTAAGATCAAGGGTAGTGTTGAGGGGCAAGATTATTTCACAAGCCTCGGGGATGTACAAAAGTTTGCTAGCAGGAATTATGGTTGGGTTGGGGACGAGGATGGTATTAGTGAGGATAATGTCGAGACTGCCGTTGATAACAATGAAGAAGTTGGCCGTGGAAAGCGTCGGTCGGCAGCTAGATTGGGAGAAGACGAAGAGCCGAAGAAGGAGAAGCGTCAAAAGATCGAGAAGAAAAAGAAGGAACAAGAGGAGATGTCTTTAGCCAAGGAAGAGTCTGAAGACGAACCGCCGTCAAGTGATGACGAGGAAGATGAATTATCAAGTAACGAGGAAGATTACGATGATATCAGAAGCACTTTTAGTGAGACTGGCTTCCAAACCAAGAAACTATTTCTTGCTGAGGTTGCCGATGAGAATGTTCCTTCACTTGAACACAATCTTGATCCAAATGAGTCATGGAGTGATGCATGGAAGAAGATGCGTGATAGTGGTTGGACGTGGAAGACAGGGTCGGGTCTGATGACGGATTACTATTACATCAAGCCCGGATGCAAGACGAAAGGAGGTGTTAAGGGCCAAGATTACTTTGAATCTGTTGATGATGTGAAGGCATTTGCAATGAGGAATTATGGCTGGAGGGGAGAGGAAGTTCCAGTAAATGAATCCAACACTGGCAGAAAGCGTAGCAATTCGACAACGGACAGGGATAAGAAACCAGCTGTCAAAGAGCAACAGAACAAACGCCCTAAAGTGGAAAAGACACTATCAAAGACAATGCAGGATGTACACAAATCGTTCAAAGTCAAATCTACTACCAAGAAGGCGGCACCATCTGAGCCAATGCCTCTTACATATATGGAGAAGAAAGCTCGGTGGCAAGAAATGCAAAGTGATGGGTGGAGAGTTATGAAGGCTGGGCGGTATAACTCGCTGCACGATTGGTACTACATTCGACCGAATTGTGATCCCGGAGATGCTAATAGTAAGCTTGGCGTGGACTATTTTCTGTGTGAAGATGATGCTATTGAATCTGTAAAAGCATCATCAACAACGGCCGCCGCCCCCCAAGACTGCCAAGAAAACCAAGGCGTCGAATGAAATGGTAGATGATAGTCTACAAACTCCTGCAGATTGTAGAACTCAGCCCCAAGATCCAGCAATTCCATTACTTTCATCTCCTGAAGATGATTCATCTACAACGAGCAGTGAACTATATGAATGGAACAACGTATGGGATCTGTTGCAAAGAGCCGGTTGGAAAGTTATCAAGGCAGGGAAATTCAATTTGTTGCATGATTGGTATTATGTTCGACCAAACCGCAATCCAGGCGATTCACAATGTGTACTTGGAAGACATTACTTTACTAGTCAGAACGAGGTTATCGAATTCGTAAAGTCTGTTGACGAAAAGCAGAGTTCAGGGAAGAAGGGAAAAGCTACAAGAAAGTCGATGGGCGTTATGCTAAACGCGTTTGAGGAGGCAGGGCAAGAGGAGGAGGCCGATTCAGCTTGAGGGGAGCGCTTGCTTCGAAGGTATTGGATATCAAGCTCTCATTAGATGATGAGCATGATCATGATTCCAATATTTTAAGCTATATCTACATAATTCATTACGATATTTCAACTCAAATGATATGCGTGCTTGATATGCTTTATAGTTATTCACTCTTTGATTCTTCATCATCAGAGTCAGATTCACTACTACCTTCACTAGTCGAGCCACTGCTTCTCTCGGCAGCAACCTTCTCTTCTTCTTCAGCTACATCCCCTTCATTTGCATCTTCTTCTTCCATATCATCAGATTGTTCAATGATGTAATCATAGTTGGGTGCTTTCAACAACTCGCCGGCATCAGACAGCCAGTCCATTGCAGTTCGGAACATTCCTGCATACATTACAACATCCAAATCGTCATCGTCTTCATCATCTTCATTGCCATAATCAATCTTTCCATCTTCTTGAGATACTTTTAGTGCCAACTTCTGCTGTTCCTTTTCATTCCGTTCCTTTTCATACACTTCCTCTTCCTTGTTCAGTTTACTTTCCCAACTTAGTAAATCTGCCTTTGTTAATCTATCTTCTTCTTCTCCATTTCCTGATGCTGATTCTGAGTTGTCATCTTCATTCAATACACGCAATACAACACTCCGGACCCAATCTAAACTACCCTCAGTACTCATCCATATAGCCATACCCTTATCCATACCTTTCCCTTCATCATCATCATTATCACCTTCATTATAACAATTACATCCATATTCAATAGCCTCTAACAAACTACAACTATTACTTTCCAATTCATGCTCAACACATACCTCATTGGTATATTCCATACTCTTTTCAAATGTAGTACTAAATGCTAATAAGTAAACAACATATACATTACCCCGGATAGCAAGTTTTAACATTTGTTCAGCAGTTGAAGATGTTGATCCTTCTTCATTTAATAAATTCCATGATATATATTCAATTAATGCCATTGAATATTTAATCCATGCTGAGTTATCATTAATAAGTAAGTTTGATAATTTACGTGCTGATGATGGACGATTGGTATGTAGATACATATTCATTAATTGATATCGTGCATTTGTTATTGATGTTGTGTGTTGTGGTCCTTCGAGGTTGATACATTCTAATAGGGCAGAGCGTGCTGATGAATAGTTATTGCGATGTAAGTGTAGTGATGCTAATTGTGTCAAGAGGGAGAGATAGTCACGACAGTATGGTTGGGGTGGTTGAAATTGTTTCTTCTCTTCCTTCTTCTTTTCTTGTTGGTTGTTGTTACTATGTCCTTCTCCATCTACTACATCTACTATATCACTCTCATCCATAGCAAACCGTCCCTTACAAACTACCAATACATTTATACTCCGTCTAGCAATCTCGTTAGCCTCAGTATGTGCCAATATATGTTTATCAACATATCTAACATCAAAATCATACACTTCCTGTGCTGGTCGTGCCGCACCCCTCAACTTCCAACTCTCTGGTCCAGGTCTAGGCTTTGAACGTAAGTTTGCTTTCCGTCGATTAGTTGATGAATTTACACCATGTTTGGCATATAATAAGTTATATTCATCATGTGCTTTAGCCCGGGCTACCTTGTCTAATGTTGTATTATGTGTATGTAATTTCATCTTATATTCTATACTGTTTTTATCTTCATACTGTTGATTCGATTGTAGCATGGCTAGTTTTGCTTCTGCAACTGGATCCCATGATTCTAATCGTTGTTTAAGTGTATTAACCTTGCGTTGTATTTGTGCTGTTGCCAAGCGTAGCTTTGTTGAATCAATCTGATCATAGTTATCATGTGCTAAATGGGATCGTTTATATGCATCTGGATCTACCGCTGATGATAATCGATTATGTTGATTACGATGTGCTTTTTTCTTTAATCGAATTTGATGTATTGGTAGTTCATGATGTGGCTGTTGTTTCTTCATCTTTGTTGGTCGTTCGTCAATGACTGGTTGTTCATCATCTGCCTCTCTTTGTTCGAGCTGTTGTTGCTGCCGTCGACGTTTCTTATTTAAGGATGCAATACGCTTAGCTGTTCGATATTCATGATCAGTGTTCGACCAATTACCACGTTTGTTACCGTTCTTTCTATTAGACTTTGTCTTTGCCATGGTCTCTATATAATATTATAGGTATTACCACTCAATGCCCACTGAACAAGCTATTATTCCACTGATATAATATCAATACGCAAAGACTAAATATTATTGCGCTGCTGATAAAACGAATAACACAGGACAGTAAACTCTACAAAGGATTCAATGACCTCTCTTGGTTGCATATAAACTTATCAAAGGGACAATTACTACTACAATTGCCGATTATCATTCAATTCTTTGCAAGTACATTATAAGATTATGAATGAGTGGCTCTCGCTCACATCGCGGTGGCCAGTATTTGATTTTGTTGGCAAAAAGGATACCGCTTGAGTTGCCGTCTTCTGACCACCAATTGAAAAACGTACATTGAAGACAATATAAAAACAATACACAATATAGATAACGATTATTTCAATCTTATCGATTTGCAAATAAGAGTACAACGAGGATAATATTATATCAAATAATTAGTTGTTGTATCTATGATAATATCGGTATCCTAGCACATCTTCAATACTTCAGACTTCATTTTGTACAAAGTTGTGAATGAGGTCATCATGATGCAATCAATACTACTACGACGTCCACAGCAACGCTCTACCACCCTCACCAACGGCACTATCGTTAGATCCTTTGCAGGCGGTTTCCAAGGTCCAGGCTCGCGAGGGACAGGTCGAGACGGTGGAGGACGGTGAGTACATGTTTGTTTGAGTTTGATGTGTATTTTTTTTACCTATGTTTGTTTGGTGTGTTATTATAGAGTTGTTTGAGATTTATGATATTGGTTTGTGTGGTAATGTTTGTGTTTTTGGTGTGTGTTGGTGTAAAGAGGTCGTGATATTGGTTGGGGTATTATATGAAAGAAGGTGTTTATAATGTTCTCTGACACTTACATTTTCCCTCTCAATATACAGTGGTGAGGGAGGTAGACATCGAACTCCATCAACAAGTGGTGGTGCTGGTAGAGGAAGTGGTGGTAGTGGGTGAGTATTGTTTTGTATGTATGTGTATTACATATGTGTTATTGGTATGTGTAGATAATGTCTGAGATTTACATATTGGTTGTGGGGTATCACATACTGAAAGGAGGGGTATATAGTGTATAATTTATGTACTCAATACTCTATCTCTGACACATACCTCTCTTTCTCTATTACTCATACAATTGCAATACTGTTGTAGTGCATTCTCTGATTTTAGAAACAAACGAAATGAAGCCCTCGAACGTGATCTTGATAATGCTAGGAAACAAACAGCACAAGCCGCAGGTGCAAGTGGTCAACGAGCAGTGCGACCAGGTATTCGCGTACAACATGAACAACAGCAACCATCACAAGATAATAATCAACAACAGCAAGGAAAGTATCATCGTCCAGGACGTGCCTCCCACCGTGGTGGACCACCCAAAGAAAACTTTGCCGAAAAAGTATTCCGTCCAGCATCGGAAGGACGGACTACAAATAAATATACATCCGGTATACCCACATTAACAGCACGGAAACATAAAGGACATCAAGTCATTCACGATGAAGAATTAATAACAAGTGGTAATGTCGGGCAACGGCGAAGTGGACGGGCAAGTGTCCGAAGTGAAATGAGTGGTAATGTTGTTAGTGATTTAGAGAAGGAGGAACAGAGGGGTGCAAGAGGCGGTACTGGTACGGGATTATCAGGCATGATGGGATCAAGAGGTGGTGGTGCTCGTATTGGCAATAATATGATACAACCAATTAAAGAACGTAGCAGTCCAATCAGTAGAGGACGGCAGCAAGGTGAGGCACGTGGCCGGGCATTAAATTATCTGAGGGGTGATCTAAGGTTAGATCAAGACGATGATGAGTATGATAGTGAAGATGAGGAAATTATTGGTGATGTTATGCAAAAGGAACATGTCGAACATTCATTAAATACACATACCTTTTCAATGGTGGATAATCAAGATGATGATGGGTATGATTCGGATGCTGATATGATCCCCCCGACGAATCCCGATGATCCAAATTACTTTGATAGAGATAATCATGAACATGTTCGTAAGACTGATAAGGGAGAATATATTTATGATTGGGATGCGATGGATTGGGATGCATTGATGAAACTTAAAGAGGAGGGGTATTATGATGCCGTGGGTGAGGATGAGGCTGGTGGGCGGACATTCAGACCACCACCGGAAGATGATGATAAGGATCCAATTGAAGATGCATTCGAATATGACTATTACTTTAGGGACGTTTGTGATGTGGATAATCCATTATTGGTAAAACCAAAGAAGGAGGATAGTAAGGCGGTATTGCCGTTGAAGCCGCATGGTCCCGAGTTGGATGATTTCTTAATGGCTGTTACTGACCATCCATCCAAGTATGCAAAGATGGAACGCAAGGTGAAACATCCTGATAGTAAGCGTGAGCCTCGTCCAATATTCCCAAAGGATAGAAAATTACCCGACGAAACCTTTGTGAATAAGTACAAGGGGTACTTGTTTGTGACTGGCTTGGTACCACATTTGGATGATGAAACGGGTGAGGTGCAAGACTTTGGCGAAGAATTGAATCGGCAAACAATTGCCGAGGATGTTGCCAAATTATTCGGTGTGACCTCAATGGATGTAAGCCCTGCATCACCCACTTCAGCATATGTTGGATTTGATACCAAGCTTAAGGCCAAGCAAGCCATGATTGATAGTGCCGCTGATGGTAGATTGGGTGAAAAGAAGCACTCCATTGAGCTTCGAAAGTATGAGGATAAAGATGATGTTTCAGAAGAGGAGAAGGCATTTGTGTCAGCCTCACCTGCAGGAGCAGAGTCCATATTGAAGGTAACGGGCTTGCCTGCAACAACAACTTCTGTTGAGTTACTCAATAGCATGTTCCCTCCAGGATCAAGATTAGAGGCCATGTTCGGTCCATTGACCAACGAAGATTACTTCCGTGCCTCCTCCACGACAGCATTGATCAACCTAGCATCGGCAGATCTCGTGTCTAGGGTGCTGAGCCCCAAGTCAAAGAATGTTGCCAATAATGCCAATGTTGGCGTTGGAGAACGTCCCATTCAAGTATTACGTGCCAAGAGAGAACGACTATTTAGCAAATGGGTAGGATCATATGCTCAATCCAAGTTGGGACCACGGCTGATTGTTACCGGTGAAGTTCCTCCACATGAAATGTTTCTGAGTCATAATGATATGTTGCACATCTCAGGTTTACCTCCCAATGTCAAGTTGAGTGATCTTGCCACATTCTTCCAACCCTTTAGTGAAGATCGTAGAGACGTATTTGGTTCAGGACATATCGTCCGTTGCTCACAGGGTATTTCTACTGGAAGTGCCTATGTTGGTTTCGAGTTGAACGGAGAAATAGATGAAGTGATTGAACTTTACAAGGGCAAGGCAACCATCAATGGATGTGAGGTGACTCTCCGTCCCGTGAAAGATAAGATGTTACGACGTGGGACACGAGAAACATCCCGTCCATCACGTTCTGTTACGGAATTACATTCCGACTTATATGATTGGGAACGTCATGTAAATCCCAAGGATATTACCGAACTTGAAGAACTTGGTATTGATAAGGGTGTGCTTGATGAAATTATGATTAATATTCGTCATAATAATCGTTCGTTTGCGGCGGGCGATCAAAGTATTTCAGGCGAGAGGTTGTATCAGGAACGTGCGGTGGGTACTCATTATAGGGATATTGTGAAGAAATATTTAAAAGTGCTAAAGAGTTGTGTTGGTACACGTGAAGATCCTGGATTAATGTATGAGGCAATGTTCAGTCCTGAACAGGAGATTGATATGGGATTGTTTGATATGGAAGAAGAGCGTATCAAGGACTTGAGAGAAAAGGAAACTACGGTTTAGATTTTGAGTTTATTAACTCACTATTGTGTTGGGCTACCAATCTTCTAAGCTAATACCAACTGATCTTAATAATGCAGTAATTCTAAGTGTCATCCTTCCAATAGAGGAGTGAGATGTACCCTTATGTACCAGAGAGGTCAAAGGAGGTCAGAGCAGGCTGAGTTGAGGTGAATTCATAGTTTAGACTAAGAAAGCCCCTTGAGTTATCAAGATTGATTTATTGGCTTTGGCCTTTGGCTTAATTTTGGCAGTACCTATAGATAGGTATGCAGAGGATTGAGGATAGTGCGTTGTGGTAAGCTCATGCGGTTAATAGATATATTGTAATATACACGGATTATATTGTTGGCGCTATATTAACGCATAGCGCGTATATCGATACGTGCACATCTTTACTTTTACTTCCGGAGTTGCATGCACCATAATAAATATTGAAGCCAGCAATGTTATATTAAATGGTGGTAATAACAGCTTTCCTACTAAAAGCAGCATACGAACGATATAATTCAAGTGCAAATAGTGAAGATAATATATCAGCTAGTGAACATACACGGGATAATTATCCAACACAAACATTAAGGCGTATAAACTCATCACCTGATCGTCTCAATAGCTATCAACGAAGAGTTACTACTAATAATACTAATAATAATACGACACATCGAGTAGTTAACGGTAGGATATACAAAACACGCAGATCTTCTTCCATTCGTAACAATACTAATCGTAGATTTTCTTCGACTGCATCTAACAACAACAGTAGCAGATATAACTTTAGAAATATCATGACAATTGAAACTAATAAAAAAGAGGAAGTAATACCAACAAAATATGGTTATTTTGTTAGCAATCCAAAGACTAAGGTTATATCCTTACCTCCCGAGACTATCATACCTCCCAATAATAATACAGCTAACAGTACTAATAATGCGTCAAGAAGTGATAATGCCATTATCAAATTGGACTTTGAAACACCCTCCAAATTACCAACAACAACAACAATAAATAATAATGGTAATATAATGAATAATCCATCGATTGTTACAGAGGCACCCACGGTAGCTACAGATAAGACAAGAGCTATCAACGAGAATAGTAATGTACAGGGAATTAAAGATAACAGCTATACAATAAATAATACCAATACAACATTTCGTAATGGCATACGTAATGATTGGGTAGATGCCATTTTTGGTAAAGATTTCTTTCCCCTACAAACTAATACTAATGATATCAATGGTAAAGGGGTTAATAATGGATTAGAAGATCAATCACAGAAGAATAGAGAGAATAGTACAAGGGGTTATAATATTGGTATCAAACAGGGTACGGGTGAAGCGGGTATTTCTCACTATGTTACTTACGGTGCCATATTAGACCCTAATAGCACAAGAGGACAAATCAAACCATCCTACAGTGGAAACTCATCCACAGCTACACCCAGTTCCTCCTCAAAGGTACAATCCAAGACACAATCAACACCATTAATCTTCACATCACCATCCAGTTCAAGTTTATTAAATAATACAAGTTTGGTTAGTGCGGCATGTGGCGGTGCTGTTACTACTCCTGCTGATATTATCAATAATGAAGAGGAGGGTGGTGCTATGCAGCATGGATTTGAAACTCCATTACCAAATAATGGTATGAATAATAAGGGTGCCAAGTATACAATAGAAGGTACAATCCCTCCTCCATCTTCTACTAAAAATTCCACAACTTCTTCATCTCCAAAGTTAGGTATAACAATCTCACGTATACCAATAGCACTCTACGTACAATCAATATCTACAAATTCTGAAGCCTATACAGTTGGCATAAGTCCTGGATCGATATTAGTTGATGTTAATGGATTAGGTATGTTAGGTGAACGTAGTGATCGGGCATTGGAAAGGTTATGGATGTATACTGGTTTATTTAGTAATACTGATAATGGTAGTAACAATGGTAATGCTGAAGAGGGAGCTAAGAAGAATCAGGACGGAAGTGTAAAGCGTTCCAAAAGCGGTACGAATCTGAATGGTTCAGCAACCACAAACTCATCCTCCAATACCAACAACACTGAGCCACAAGATTTACAAATGAAGAAACCACTATTATTAAAATTTTACAAATCAGGACGTACCTACACCACATTACTTTTATCGGGTAAACCACTCCAAGGTATAAATTGGGCACCAGTGGGTAACTTTGCATTGGTACATAAAGTTTCATTGAATAGTATAGCGGCAGAGGCGGGTGTTAGACGTGGTACGTTAGTTGTTGCTGTTACTAGTAGTAGTATTAGTGATGGAAGAAAAGAAGTAGAGAGTTTGAGGACATTGGATCATGGTGGAGTTGCGAGGATATTAAAGGATAGATTTAGTAATGGTGTGAGTACTTGATGTTTTGTGGTTTGATCTTTTATCGTTTGGTATAATATACTCATCTTACTACTACTTGTCAAATAGGAGTCAATCACACTAAGTATGGGATATACGCCTGCCGCCTCCCGATCAGGATATCATGAACGTGAAGAAAAGACTTCCAATAACCAAATAATAGATGGAAGAAAAACACCTCCACCACCAACATCAGAAGGAGGAATGCTATTATCAAGATCGAGTAATAATAATAGTTCAAACTCTATACGAGACGTTGAGGTACGTTCTCGTCCTGTGGAGTATAGTAGTGCCATGGTCGAGACATTCTTTGCTTGTACTGGACCAGGTGCTATGAATTTTGTAGATGAGGGTGAGGCTGGAATGAATGGTAGAGATACTAATAATCCAAAGAGGATGATGTCACAGGGTTCATCGTCGTTTAGAGGATCATCGGCACGAGATTTAAACGGTGCAACAAATGCCGCGGGGATTGCAGAAGTGGCTGCCTATGTTGCAGCTGGTGGGATATTACCACCTGGAGGTATATTGGAAGCGGCATCAACCATGACAAGACAACTTCAAACCTCTAATATGAATAGTAATACCGGTGGTAGTAGTAGTCGACGACTTATACTAGCGGATACACCCAAGAACTTTACACCATGTCCAACACTACCCCAAGATGAATTGCTATTGGAATGGAACTCATTATCATCATTGGCACGGTCAATGGCATATCAATCTTCAGGATCATACTGCGAGACTACGTACATTCAAAGTGGAGGACCATTCGAACGAATTACAAAGTATGATGGTGAGGAACATACCGTCGGCGGTGAGGCACCATTTACACCTACGGAATGTATGGGTATGATATGGAGTATTGCCAACAGTGGTATTTCTTCCACTTCACCAAAAGCCTCGCCTGTGGTGGTAGCTGCCGAGGATGTATTTGATGCACATTTACTACAGTTATTAGGTGTTGCCATCTCACCGAAAATGGGTGTCGTAGAAAAGGGACAACGATTAAGTGAAATGCTATTGGATATTGTTATTGATGTTGCCTTAAATGATATCAATCTATGTCAACGGTTATTTTTCTTATTGCGATCATTCATTGGTGAACTTGAGGAACAGAAGGTTCCACATGGATACATCTCTGAACAATCGGCACTCGCAATGAGATGTTGCAGATATGCGCAACGCCGACTCTCTGGACGGATGTTTGACAAGTCGGTAGGGAGTGATGGAGAGAAGGAACGGCATTGTAGCGAGGGATATCCCATCAGTCGAGAGTCTAGTCGAACAAAGCAGCAAGTTGACTTCTCAAAGTTGAGTATTGCCGCATCAGAAAGTTCTATTGGGCATCATAATAATACCAATGGAACTCTCTCCTCTTTGGGCATGGATGATAACATCAATCTCAGAGAGACGGGAGCTGTTCAGGAACTAACAGAATCCTCATCTGATTTGCCAGGAGTCGTTTCGAGCTCTTCACTAATTGGTCAAACCACCTCAGCTAGCCAATCAGAAGAACAAGATGGTGGTGTTGTGATTCCAAAGAAGAAGAAAAAGAGCAAAAAGATACTACGCATGTTGAAGGGAGGCAAGAGCAAGAAGACATCGTCATCAGATCAAAGTAGTGCTGCTGCTCCAAGTACTATTACTGGTGTCAGTGGAGAAAGTAGCAAGAAGTCACCCAAGAGTTCAAGCAAATCATTCTTCCCTAAGTTCAGCAAGAGTGCTTCGTTGGAAACAATCGATGATGCTACTCCTCCCGTTATCAGCGTTAGTAATGATGAACCAGAATCGATCTCCCTATCAAGCAAGTTTGAGAACATGGCATCCATATTACGTCAACTTGACAACAGTTGCTCCACAATAGAACGAAACCTCATGAAGTCTTTCAGTCAAAAGATGGCTGATTGGGCACTCTACCCATGGAGCGAAAGTAAAGAGAGTGCCCTTGCTTCTGTTACCCAAAGCTTCCGATCTGAATTACGTCTCATGAACCCAAGAGCAGGTGGTAGTAGTAGTAGTAGTTCGAAGTTTCCTATATTAAATCCAGTTGATTCGACAGAGCTGTTGACATCAGTTGATGCTGACGAGTGCTTCATCTTGCCTAGTGCCCATTTCCCATTACTTCTCTGTTTCAATTCAGAGTACAATGTGGTTGGATCGCCCAAGGCATGTGCAATATCGTCGTCATCTCAAGAAGGTGGTGGGACGAGTAGCAGTAGAGTCGATACTTTGTACCGAACAAAGGTTGAAGTTGTTGGTCTTCATAGTACATTGTCCCCAAAGGTTAAGGAGGCATTTTCAATTCAAGGTGGCATTGCTGGTGTCGTCCAAGAATCTGGAGTTAGGTAAGTCCGCTGCTGATTATGAGATGCCTGTATTTATACATGTTGTCTGACCTCCTTCTTTCTCTTTCTCATCTTTAATACTACACAGTGATGTATCAAAGAGATCATCAGACTCTTCATCCTTTCGTTGGATGAACAATAATACACTTCTATTTGAGACGAGGTCAAGTTGGGGATTCCCCAAGACTCTATCACTCAAGGTATGTAGTATATATAAACCCAAACATTCAGATGGATTCGATGAAGAGTCTCGTTCATCAGATGTGGGATGCGGCTTTGTAGATCTATGTCCAATATGGGAACAACAAATCCAGGGATCAGTAGTGCCTGTTGAGTCTAAGACAAAGGTGTACTTGTTTGATTCAACCGAAGAGTTTGATCAGCATGGTCAATCGAATGAACTGTCTTCCCGGAGAAAAGAAGCTATTGAACTTCATCTGCGCATAAGCACAGAAGTTGTTACCTTTGAAGATCAGCCAAGGAAACGTTTACTATTATACAAACATGGAGATGATTTACGACAAGAGCTTCTTGCCATTCAGTTCATAGAGAGATGTAACCAAATACTCATTGCATCTGGATTGGATCTCA
>Ga0214481_100606_pt1 | contig 17688 bp, 11 predicted proteins | sample M1_20Mar14CPVII9_4_FD_165057 | JGI IMG/M metagenome (GOLD analysis project Ga0214481, IMG submission 165057) | Marine eukaryotic communities from Monterey Bay, California, United States - M1_20Mar14CPVII9sort6BwellG10 | ecosystem: Environmental > Aquatic > Marine > Unclassified | place: USA...
TGTTCCTATTCATTATCAGCGGCTTGTTGTTTGATATGATTGGTGGACGATATTCGGCCTTATTGGGTTGTGCTATGTTATGCATTGGTATTAGTTTATTATCAGGTTTGGTTTACTTATTATCAGCTGATAGTAGTAGTAGTAGTAAGGATGATGGAATGAGTATGTATACAATATCACCAAGTGTTGAAACGTTAGTGTTTATTATGGGAATCATATTATGTGATTGTGGAAGTTTACTGGTTAACTTTGGTTTCTACGGCTTCTTGTGGCATCTACCAAAGAGACAGGCATTGGTTGTATCATTATCAAACAGTTGTTTTGCATGTGCAAGCTTTATACCATTAGTTCTATCAAGTTTCATGAAGTGGAGTGGTTATAACTTATCGGTATCTTTGGTGTTATATGCTGTAATTATCCTCTTTTCTGGTGTTGTGTGTGGGTTAACTATACCTTCTATCGAAGAGTATAGATCACAGGCACTGAAAGTTTTGGGCTTGCCAATTCCGAGACGAACTGTCAGAGGATGGAAGGGTGCCAAGAAACAACTAAGCGAGGCTTTCTTGGTATTACTTGATCCGGATCATGTAAAGTTTCATAAAATTACCATTTGTGCAGCGGTTTTGGCATTCCTACCTCCATTTATCTGGATGAGTATGGCAGACCCACTTGGAGATGAGATATTCTCATCATCTACTCAAGAGAGTAGTAGAAAAGATGATCAATCCACTTTGGGTGTGCTGTTTCTCAAAATCAACTCGATCGTTGGATTGTTAGTTGGACCGGCAGTGGCTGTTCTTGTTGACAAGTGTCAGCATCCTTCTGAAGGATTGACAGAAATCATGATATTATTGTCAGCTTCATTCGCCGTTGTTGCTCCATTATGTGGTGTGGCAGACTGGACAGTACAAACTATCGTGCTCATCTTTGTGGCGGCCGGCCAAACGTTATGTTTGCTTTATATAACTCGTTATGCAGTTGCGTTCAGCTATCCCAATCGAGTTGGAACTGTCTCGGGTGTTTTAGTTGCAGCATTGAGTGTTCTTACATTACCACTAGTATTAATAATGTCGATTGGGATTGTATTCGTCGGTTATGTTTGGCCGGCTGCCATATCATCAGCTATTGGCTGTGTCGCATGTGCTTTATATGTTGTATATCTCAAGAGAGAGCAGCCATTCCCAAAAAGGCCGACCCTACTGGCCAAAGATGAATTGGACATTGCTAAAAACTTTGCAGTTGCAACAATCGAGGATGCAGCATATGTGGCAGACATGACAAAAGATGAGCTGCTAGCTTTGTCTGCCTCCACAAAAGTTGAAAACATGAGGCGATTATCAAACGCTTCAATGTCAGATGAAGCAGGATTGCGTATGCTCAAAGTAGCACGAAGAAGAAGTAGCTTATGTTCCGTTGAATCGACATTTTCGGCATTAGACTATCCGATTCCTCCATTTGCAGATGACAAAGTGGTGAAAGGTACGATGGACTCATCATCCGAATGCATCTATCAAGCCTTTAACGGACATGGTAACTATCCAGGCGGCAAAAGTGAGCCTAGTATTGAATGGATGATGCAATGTATCGGACCGCCTGATCATCCATCGCGTATTGAAGCTGTCGCTAGTGTTTTCAAACCAATGTTGGCCGCTAGCGAGAATTTTGGGATCATATTAGAAGTCAAAGACCATGATCCTTTGACCGGAGAGCTCGTCACTGCGGCCTCTTGTGCTTGCTATCCTCCTGGAGAACTGGAAGATTCGGGAGGTCCTATGAAGGTTGGCTCAGAGAGGTACTATTGGGCATATTCGAGAGCCAATGTTTCCCTTTCCTTTGGTGATAAGCCTCAAGAGTTTATCCAGAAAATGGCAGCTTTTAAACAAGATAGTCAATGGGACGACAAGCGAAAGGACTATGGCATTGATAAGATGTGGTACGTGGCTGTACTAGGAACTCATGCTGCTTATCAAAAGAGAGGGTATGGTCGACTTCTATTGAGTATAGTCTCTTCATTTGCCGAGGAAACACAACATGATTGTTACTTAGAATGCTCGGAGGGAAATGTACCCTTCTATCAGAGTAACGGATATGAAGTACAATGGAATCAGGTCATTTCAGTAGAAGGTTCAAGCACATCAATATACGGAATGGCAAAGAAAATCAACGGTAGTGACAGGAAGTAGTTGGCATGTATAGAGTGACATGGGGAAGGGATGATTATATGTGACATGGGGTATTAGATTGCACAGTAGATAGATATGTATAAATAGAGGTCGCTTGTAAACACAATGAGTCACTGTAATGAAAGAAGTATAGCAACAAGTATTATGACAACATAGTTCTTACATCGATACTCTCACAGTTAAATCGCCAAATAGGACTTTTCGTTCGTAAAACAGTTTCAGTATTTAGTTGTTGCTGCAGGAGGAGAGCATCTGAGCATCTCTTATCCTTGTCCTGTGTGTTGGCAAAGCAAATAAAAGATTGAATTTGTGAGTATATTTGGGTGAGATGGATCGGGATTTATAGATGCTGCGGGTACACTATACAAACATACTCAAACAAAAATTACGTTTTCATTGCAAGAGGCAGAGACTATCATAATTCTCTGGCGGAATATCTCCTTTTGGTTGCAATTCATTATTTTTTATATCATACCATGATCTGATATCCCTGGTCCAACTAAGCCCGGGGATTCCCCGAAATTAATTTTTTCAATTTTTAATTCCGGGGAATCCCCGGATTTAATTTTACTAGCACTTTCACCTCAAATGATGCTTCCTATCACTCTATGTCATTTCATTTATTTCGGCTATGGCATACCATTTTGATATCGTTGGAAAGCCCTTCTCTTGCTGTATTCGATGGTATGGTTCTTCAGCTCATTTGGTAGGGCGTGTCGATTTGATGGCTTCGTTTAAGAGAGCATTTATTTACACTTTCATCATGTCAACACACATCTTGTGCACATCACGACACCTTAAATAATGAGGTGTGATTAAATAAATGGTACGTCGTGTCTTACTCATCTCTTAAACTATTCGACGATGGACTTTTCTGTTGATATAGTTGTATTTCTATTCGGCTACGCCTCATTCATTTTGCTACCCATTGAACTCGATACAAAATTATAGATTACGATTGTGCCTCAATTCCTTTGCAATACATGGTTTAGCAACACTTAGACAAGTTGTATACGTTGCCTAGAACAAGACGAGTATTACCGACTGTCGTTTGTCGTATATACGCTGCTATACACGACAAATAAACCCACAATTGACAAGTTAAAAGAGTATAAATAATCATCACAATAACAACAGTCTACATTATCTTCTACGACACCCTAACAACTATAGAGACGGAGCAAACAAATGATACTACTTGGAATGAACGAATAGTAGAAGTCTTACTCATTTGGAACTAGCATATAAGAAGATATAGTGAATAGTACAAGTACAACTGATGTTGTGGGTTATGCAATGCTTGATAGAGAAACTCTAAAGGCTAAGAGTCTTCTACTCTTGCTTGAGAATCGAGAACGATACTAAACATTAGAGTAGTCAAGTACTTGAATAATAGACGGGAAGTTGAAGTCAATTATAACGTTCATTGAGAGACGAGAGCTTCATTAACAAATGCGTGGTGCAGAAGGTTCAATTGTCATCACTATCATCCTATGTACTATCGTCGCGTCTTCCTTGAATGAACAGTAGGAATCGAAGAAGACTTTGTTCATTAGAGATAGTCCTCTTATAGCATTGGTCATTGGTAGTCAATATTCATGCTTTGAACGATGGTTAAAACTCTGTCCAAGTTCACTTCCAAAACATGTATTTGTTGAAACAAATGACGAGGATTGATGACTATTAAAGAGACATTACAACGTTATAAGACGATAAAAAACCTTACGACATGTCTAGATATCTATTCGGAATCAATATAGAATCTAACATTAGTAGTCTAACGAGGATATAACAGGCAATGCCGAGTGTTTGTACAGCATGTGTTTTATGTAAAAGAGTATGCGTAAAGGCTTGCTTTAGAATCGAGCTACGACCACGAAAATATAACGAAAACGCAATACCAAAGCACCTAGTCAATAGAGAAGAAGACTAGCTTTCCAATGAGCCATCGCATGACCTTACACGAGATATATTTATTAAGCTACGCGTTGGCTAGTCTTAGTGGGTTATCCCCGGAGTTAATTTTTTTCTTAGTAAATTTTGTGTGGGATTCTGGCACAGGGATATAGTATGTTCGGGGGTTTAGAGAAGAAATGGAGTCTCATTGCATGTTTTAGTTGCAATGCTAAGCTATCTAGATAATTCATAATTTCTCCCACAGCACAGTCATACAAATACACGATTATAATAGTATTAGTTTTACATTGACATCATGACGTGGTATACTAGACAGTTTGAGAATAGTTATTTGAACCGTGGTATGGTCGGCAAACTTCCAGTAAAGAAAATGTCTCATTGGCGGAATATTGATACTCAGTATTGGACAGACAACTGTGATCTAGAACTCCAGCCTACTTGTGGTTATGGTTGGAGGCGTAGTGAATTGGAGAAGTGTAATATTGAAGTTGGTATGGTTCGTCTTCAGCATGCTTTAGTTGCAGCAGGGAAGTGTGAAGATAGTAAGATGATAGTAGCTGGGGAGTTAACTCGAGAGTATTATAAAAAGCGTCACCAAATAGATCACTACCGATGCCCATGCCACGAGGATTTACTTGAGAACTGGGGTAAGTATACTTGTTCCATTGGTATGTGTATTTGCTATACTTTCTGTATATTCACTCAAATTCCTTAATAACTTCTATACAGAGGCATTTGTTGAGGATTTGAAAAATTATGAAGATGGAATTGAACGATTCAGCATCAACAACGTTATGTTACCCACCTCTCCCTTCTTCTCTACAAGCATTATGCCCATCATTACTGCCAACATTGCAACCATTACTAGTTTGGAATTAGAGTCGTGCCATTTACAGTCCACTGACGTCGAATGCATCAGCAAGTTTATCAAAAAGAATAAAGTATTGGGAGTACTAAATCTATCCCAAAACGAACTATTTGGTATTGATGACTGTGTAGCCGCCAACCAACTATCCAAGGCCATGAAGAAACACCCGGAATTGTCGTTTGTTAACCTTTCAAAGACTAACCTGGGTGCTAATAATGAGGCATTGAAACTCGTTCTTGAGGGGAGTAAGGGTATCAACAGCCTCATCATCGATAACAATGCCTTGGACAAAGAAGGGCTTACTTTGGTCACTGACTTCTTACAAAAGAAGAATGCTTTGACCGAGTTTAGCATGGCTAGTTCACTTTACGAGGATGGGGAGAACATTTCGAGTTGTATTTCCAAAGCTAAGGCATTGAAACAGTGTTTGGTGAAGAATAACACCCTCGAACAGTTATGCCTTGGTTCTAATCTCCTTGGTTGTAACAATCGTATATTCTCCAAGGTCATGTCTGGTATCAAGGGAAGCGTATCTTTGGTGCATCTTGATCTCAGTGACAACGGTATCAGGAATATGCCTAGTGCCAAGTTGGTTGCAAAGTACTTGGCAAGGAACCCATCGTTGATTGAACTGGACATGAGCAATAATTGGATGGTAACCAAGAGTGCTAATGTATTGATCGAGTCACTCAAGAAGAACACAACTCTCGAGCACTTATCCCTAAAGAACAATTCAATGAACGTAAAGATTGTACCTGCAATAGTAGACATGCTACAGAGCAACTCCACCCTTCGATCGCTCAACGTGCAGCACAATAAAGTCCATAACAAAAAATGGGAATTATTCAATGCATTATGTGATCCCACAAGCTTAGACTCCATTATGAATAAGTCCAATCACACGTGTAGTATCATTCTCAATGGGAGAAACCAAGGTAATAACGAGGAGGAGTTGAACAACATCAATCAACTAAAGAATGAAGGAGAGAAGATTCGGTACAAGGTCGTGTTGTCTGCTTCCAGAAAGAAGGACCTCTATGATCCTCGTTCCTTTGAGGACGTCTCATTGGAAATCATGCCCAAAGTATTAGAACTTGTACAACTTGAGATTGGATACAACGGATACGGTAAAGAGATTACTCGAAAGAATCTGAAGGAGAAGGACAGTAGACTCAACAGATTGAACAATGTATACGAAACCATCCACCAATGGCCAGCCTTCCCTTCCCTGTTTGCTCGAGGACCTGGTAAAGGTTCCCTAACCAAAACGGGTAAGCTGAAAAGGAAGCGTGAAAAGAGAGTACCCAAAGTAACTGATGAAGACGAAGATTGGGAACCGAGTGGGTCTCGTCAGCGGAAGAAGAGGAGCGGTCAGTCGAGTAGTAGTAGCATCGTGGTTGGTAGTGGAACTCGGAGTAGGAGGAGTAGTGCGGGTACTTCCATCTCGTATGCGGACATTGAAAATAGTGAGGATGAAAGTTAGAGTATGGTATTGATATGTACGGGGGAAAAGAAATGATCCACAGCCGAGTCATTGGATGATAAGGAGGGGAGAATAGATGATATGGATATAAGCACCCGGCAAGCAAAAGTAAATGCGGTAGCAGCTGTAGTTTGTGTGGAACATTCTATTGCAGTATAAACAGGTATAAACATAGCATTTGAACATAGACTGTTAATGTCAATGTATAGAAATAGAACCTCTCTTCTCCTAGCCTCTTGGCCTTTACTGACAATTATCATCCTCGGCTCAGACTCAGACGACAAGGTCAAGTGTATCTGCAAGTCTTCACTTACTTCTGTAGTATAGATTAAACAACAACCAGCAATATATCAGCAGACTGGTATGTAAATGTATATCAAAAGCTATTCATACTTAGGCCATAATAACCATACAGGTCGTTCTCCCTGCTCTCTCAAGAGCTTGCTTGGTGGGAATAAACTTGACATAACCTCTTTTTGTGAAGTAGTTCAGTGTGAAGAGTGTAAGTGCTATGAGTAACACTCTGTTTGTTGCCTTCTAATCGAATAAATAAAGGGTTGAGTAGGTGAATTGGTGAGTAATTATATTGATGACATCGCTGTTGGGGTGGAGTGGGTGGAGGCATATGCGAGGTGCGGCCAATAGAAGAATAAACGGTACACCACAACAAAACAATACCTCTTATCATGATGATAGCTGCTATATATTATTATCCTCTTATGTTATACAATTGTCTTTATTGCAATTGAAAGTATTATTGTTGGTGTTTATATGGTATCTGTTTTATGGCACGTAAAGATATGGAGGTGGCCGGCGTATATATTTTATATTGCAACTGCTGTATTTAATTATCTTTCTCTTCTATACAAATTCCATATACAATGAACAAACAGCAGGACTATATATACACTAAATAACAATGGCATATTCATATGGATTTGTGGACGGTTATTTGAACCGTGGTTTTGTTGGTAATCTCCAACTCAAACCAACTTCTCATTGGGAGGAAGTAGATAAAAAGTATTGGGAAAAGCGTGGAATTGAAGTAGCCGCAAGTGATGACTATTGGTCAGATAAGATAGCCGTAGCATGTATTAGTGAGGGTATGGTAAAACTTCAGCATGCACTAGTTAAAGCAGGGACTGCGTGCAAGGATGAGTATGGAAGGAGGTGTGAAAGTGGCCATGTGATTCTTTTTGGGGGTTTGTACGAGAACTATATGAAAACTTCATATAATACCCCATACCACGAGGATTTACTTGAGAACTGGGGTGAGTTTGTTCTTTTGGCATGTATAAATATACTTTCTGTATATTTATCTAAACCTTCACCACTTCCACAGAACAATTTGTTGAGGACTTGAAGGAAGATTTAGAGGAGGGGATTAAACGATTCAGTATCAGGGATGTTACGCTACCCGACTCTTCCTTCTTCTCAACCAAAATTGTGTCAGTTCTGAATGAGAACATTACCACCATTACCAGATTAGAGTTAGTATCATGTAATCTTCGGTGCACGGATATGGAGAGTTTAGGAAAGTTTATCAAGAAAAGCAAATCATTGTCACTTCTAAACCTCTCCCGTAACTCCCTGTTCAGTAACGATGGATGCAACGTAGCGGCAAAACAACTTTCAAAGGCGATGAAGAATCATCCCGAACTGTTCTTTGTCAACCTCACACGAACTGATCTGTGGAATAATAGTGAAGCTCTAGAGCTTATATTACAGGGAAGTAAGGGTATCAAAAGTCTCGTCATCGACAGTCTGGGTGGCCGACCATTCGACAAAGAAGGATTACCTTTAGTCACCAACTTCTTACAAAAGAAGAATAGTTTGACCGAGCTCAGTTTATCCAACGCTGGGATTGGTAGGGGAAAGAAGGGTAGTACAAGAGCAAAGGAGGCTCCTTCCCGAGCTAGGTTGATGAGAGATGCTCTACAGAAGAATGCCACCCTTGAGCAGTTGTGTCTTAGCTCGAATGACCTTGGGATCAACGACCGTGTGTTTTCCACAGTCATGTCGGGTATCAAGGGAAGTGAATCATTGATTCATGTTGACCTTAGCGGCAACAGTATTAGACTAATGCCCAGTATCAAATTGGTTGCAAAGTACTTGGCTAGGAACCCTTCATTAGTTGCTCTGAACTTGAACGACAATGGAATCCCAGTCAAGTCTGCGAATTTGTTGATGAAAGCCCTCTTGAAGAATTCAACCCTCCAGCAGTTGTATCTCAGTGGAAACAATCTGAACGATAGGAATGTACCTGCAATTACGGAAGTACTTCAGAGTAACACAACCCTTCGACTCTTAGATTTGCAGTGCAACAATTTCAAAATGAATAAGGGAAGGAAGGACTTGCTCAAACTCCTCTGTGATACAACAAGCCTAGATTCCATTGTGAACTCGAATCATAGTTGCAGCTTGGTAGTTAAGGGTAGTAACTTTGGAAGGAGTCATGAGAATGAACTTCGAAACATCAACCGACTAGAGAACGAGGGAGAGAAGATTCGATACAAGGTGGTCCTTGCCTTGTGTGTTTTGAACAGGGACCTCTATGATCCTCGATCCTTTGATGACGTCCCACTTGAAATCATGCACAAGGTACTTGAGTTGGTACAGCAAGAGATTGGCTGCAAGGGATATGGCCGGGGGATCGTTCCTAGCGTGAGGAAGATAAGCAAAACGAAGACTCTTCGTCTATCCAGGTTATACGAAATCATCCATCAATGGCCAGCCTTACCTTCCCTCTTTTCCCGAGGAGTCGGCAAGAAGAAGAGGAAGAAATCGTCCAAGCGGAAGTTCAAGGTAGCTGATGAGGAGGAAGACTGGAGGCCAAGTGGTGGGGCTCGTAAGCAGAAGAAGGGGAACGATGAGTCGAGTAGTAGTATCGTGGTTGGCAGTGGAAGGAGTAGGAGGAGCAGTATTGGTACCATCATCTCGTATGCGGACGTTGAAAACAGTGACGATGAAAGTTAGGTGGCATGAGAGGTAAGAACTGAACTGAGGAGAGAACGTGAGATTGAATGGGTCAACGGCAAAGAGTACGAGATGTGGCAGCAATAGGTTTGTTTGGAACATTCTGTTGTTAGCTAAGCATCGAAATTCGAAAGATATATTAGCCAGAAGAGTTGTATGTACACTATACTATACAGTTTATCTTTATATTCGTCCCTATACATGCTATCCTCCCTCTATCTTGAACCAACAAGCTCAGGCAGACCCATCCTACTCACAAAGAAATGAACATCATTATGATTTCTACACCGAACCTCGGCATTCAGTTCACATCTTAATGAATCGATTATAATCTCCACTAGGCACCGAGACAAAGCATTACGAAGTGATCCTCGTTTACTTATCCGTCTTTGACCTATTACAAAAAGCTTCACATCGTAACCGATTTGTCCAGATGCAACAATATGAAATCGACGTGAATGGAAGTGTTTGTGTATATCACTTAGTGTTGGCATTGTTAATACTTGATGTGATACTATTAAGCCTTTATCATCGAAGCTTCTCCATGCTGATTGAAACTCGGAGGGTGAACATGTGCATAATTGACTAGTAAAAGTTAATGAGTAGATTAGAAGACACTTGGCGATTATAGATTTGTTATTTACTCTATGGTGCTATTTTAGGGCATTGATGACATCTTTCTGGTTTTGACCTGGGTAGAGACTTCTTATTCATACACCATTCACCAGGTCCTTGTCCTGGACGTCGATTACACATAGTTTGACATTCTTTACAGTAGGGTGACGTCGAACCTCCCTTATGTTGCCGACAACGGATACAATGGCCTTTCGGAACATTCATGTCCTTCAGTTTCTTTTGGCCTTTTGTCGTATCATTCTTCTTCTTAGCCTTCTTCTTAGCCTTCTTCTTGTCCTTCTTCTTGTCCTTCTTCTTGTCCTTCTTCTTGTCCTTCTTCTTGTTTCGTAGTTCAAGATCATATTCTCTAATAGTACTTAGTGCTATTGTTCCGAATGTCTTTCCATCTTTAGGAGTGAGGTTCTGTCGACATCCGTTTTGTCCCTTCGCAGATCGACTTCCACAAAATGGCAATACATAAATACGTTCTGGTAACTCTTTCTTCTTAATATAATAAGTTTTGTTGATTTGACATTTGCTCTTGCTGTAGTTGCTTTACCTTTTAATGTTATATCTCTTAATTCATATACTGTAACAGTTCTATTCTTTTTCTCTGTAATGAAGTTTTCAATATTTTTGACAGAAACATATACGTTGCTTCTCATCCCATCTGTCTTTGCTAATAATATCAACTGATTGATTATTTCTTCCTTTTGATTGTCTTTAGGCTTTGTTGATGCCCGTGGTTCTTTATTGTCATCATTTGCATCCTCTTCATTGTTGTATATTTCATATGTTGACTCACTTGTTACCTTCTGTTCTAAACTATCCCGATAATATTGCAATCTCTCTCGTGTGATTGTTTGGCTAATCTTAATTGATCCTCCATGTTTGGGACACTTACAAAGTATATGGTCACTACCCGATGTAATTTCTAATCTATCATTGGCCTTCTTCTTTCGTGATATTTGATACTTATCGATATTGATTCGAATATTATTGATTGATTCCAATACTGCTAAGTATTTAGCCATATCACCATTCACATGCTCCATAATTTGTATCTTATTTTCTTCTTTTACTTCGCCATCGTCCATTTGATTTGCAGCTGTTATCATTAACTGGGTTAATGCCCGAGCCTTGATATCTTTAACAATGGCCTCATATGTTGTATCACCTTCTTCAGCTATCTTCGTTGCTCTTACCTTATCCGTCTCTGATAACTGACCATTCAGCATTCGAGCTGCAGCCTGACTTTTCCATCCAAATTCATCCTGGTGTAAAGCTCGACTCTTAATATCCTCTACAATGGCATTAAACCTTGCCTTGTCGTCTCCGGCATACAATCTTGCTGATGCCATATCTGTATCAGTCAACTCGCCATTGATGACTCGTGCTGCTGCTTGACTCTTCCATCCAAACTCATCTTGATACTTCGCCCTACTCTTAATATCCTCTACAATGACTTCTAACTTATCCTTGTCATCTCCGGCAATCTTCTTCGCCTTGATGAACCACGGAGAAGCAAGAGAATCAAAAGTTGTAATAATTAAGTTGAGTTTAGCTACTTATGTTGTCTATTCACTGCCGTGGGCCTCTCCGAGGGCTCTAGCGAGGCTGTGCTGCGCACGGCTCTTAAAAGAACACAACGACAAGAAGAGGCTTAATGAATTATCACTTTTATTTAAATCTCAATGATTTGAGTGTCAAAATCACTTTTTAATTTTGTTATTGGGACTCTGTGTAATTATTCGTTATCACTTTCCGAGAATCATCAGATGAATCAAGTGAGGCACCATCCGAGAAGGAACAATCACGAATAGGCGGTGCTAATGCTCCTCCTGTTACTGACGGCAAGGTTGAGATTCAATCCGCTAGAGCATTCACTTCCTCTGAGCCCTTTAGTAAGAGTTTCTCGGGTTATACATTTCAAGGGAAGATGGTGTACATGTGCATAACTCTAGATCATCTGACTGCTCTGCAATTGGAGATCTCGGAGACCGAGTGGTTGCACTGGCACCCGACAATCGACTCTCGAATAGACTTTGTGTTCTACTTGGTTGAGTAAGATTGTAATGGTCATCTCTTTCATGATTTGGTGATCAATTCTCTTCATCATCATGATATAACGAGCTTGTGTGATGATTTCTACTCGATGTACTTCTTTGACTTCGACTCGAAGACGGACGACGAGTTAACTCAAAGTAATCTTTATCGTCGTCCTCGTCAACTAATGAGCCCCTTTCCAAGAACTTGTTTGGTGTAAACGGTGTGTTGCCCTCTTCTTTTAAACCAAGCCTATATCCAACAGTCCTTGACGAAGGCGTGCCACTTCTCGAGCTGATATCTTTTCTTCTATGATGACGACGACGGCGTCGGCGTTGGGTAGTGCGTTTATGCTTTGATAATCTAATGTAAAAGAACATCACTAGTATCAAGATTGGCGATACGATACTTGTAAAGATGAGCGTAGCCAAAACAAAAGCAAGGAATACATTCACATCTTTTGGAGCGTCAAAGCCCATCTTGTTGTAAACAGACACTAGTGCCATCCATGGAAGAACACCGAATGATAAATCAAAGAGCTTTGTCATGATAATGCAGCATGCTGATTTACCAACAGACATAAAAGTCTCCCTGCTTGACCGATGATTCTCTACCAAGCCAGGGCATATACTTTGACAAGCTAAGATTGCCACTGCATCTCTCATACTAATATGATGAGCAAAAGAGAGCAGGACAATACCACCACTAAATCCCTTGTAAAGTAATGTTGCTTGTAAGCTAAATAGTTGTCCAGACACCTTCCAGAACAACGATGAGCTCACAATATCAAATTCGATGACGAAGAAGCAAGAGAAACATAATAGTGAGCAGATGAACTCGATCCATGTCAAGACTACGACCTTGTCCTGAACTGCGGCAGACAGGTTCTTGGGGATCATACTTGAGATACAACATCTTCCAAATCTACTCAACAGTTGTTGCCTAATGTTCCTCCCGTGCTTGTTTGATTTTAGAGCCTCATTTAGGCAAAGAAGTTTGAGGAAGATGTTTATCAACAGAGCATACCATACAGCGCTGTAAACTAGAGAAGTTTCTTGCTTGAGACGGTATGACAGCTCATCTTCATATAACGATGTTGGATAGTACTTGTATGATAACCAATCAATGTCTACACAGACTGATATAATGACAATGATGATTAGGGCGATACTGTGGTATGCCTGGGAGTTTACCCATTTCATCGGTTTGATTTGAAACAAGAAGAGCAGCATTGCAACAAAGATGTTGTAATATGGCGTGGTCGGATATACGGAGGTGAAGATTGATAATGCCATGGATACGAGACAGACAACTTGCCCCTTCTTCATGTTCGATACCCATGATACCGCAGTTCTCGCTGTCGCTGGTGTTGATAGTATTATATGCCGATGATAACTATAACACTCCTTGAGGGAGTTGACGATAATGATGGTTGTGTTACTGATCGTCCTTGCCACTGTGCTCACCACCAACGCCAATGTAGCCCAACAAGACACAAGACAAGCTCCAATGCAGCTGCATAAACATGCAATAAAAGAAGCCACGAGATTTAATGGTGACTTTATTTTCTTGAGATTGTTATCTTGTGAAGGCGGGAGATCTTTAAGTTCGGTTGATTCAGATGTGACTCCTTGCTCTATATCTCTATGCTGCACTGGAGGAGAAAGAATGACTGTGTGGAGAGAATCATCTGCGTCCTCTGTAGAAGATGAACCACTACCGCTATTCGTAAAACTAGATGATGCTAGAGGTGATGTCAGTCTCCGTGGCGTAGTGTGTATTGGACGAGGTGTCAATGCTGGCGGTGATTTGTTATCATTCTCAGCTGTTGCCTGACTAGCAACGAGTATCATCTGTTGAATGTCGAGCTCTGCCTCGTGGCCTTGCCTTTCTTCTGAGAATATAGACTCGTCAAGGGCTTCATTTTGCCTTTGATTATCATCATCAAGCTCTATCTCATTATTAAAATCTTTTTCCGCGTTGTCCATCTCTTCCTCTAACCGTTTGATTATTGATTTCATCTCCGGTGATAATACACCGTCGGCATCATTGTTATTTCCTTCCATAGTGTAGTTTGTTCATTTACATATTATTTGCTAGCAGCAATGATGGATGTTCTTGTACCTACTACTCCTTAACCACTAAATAATGATAATGCGTAAATAGCTGAGTAAAGTACCCTATTTTTGTCGTTGACACCTCACACTTTTCTCAACCACTGCCGTAGTCACTATATCATACCACCCGTCATTTCATTTGTTAGGTATAGGTCAAAAGCTACGAGTAAGAGAAGTAGTAGCAGGGGACGTGGAGCCAAGGGTACTAACGGAATAAGACAAGACGTAAAGTGTTTCATTATCTGAGATAATGAATATGAATATTCCACGGGATAAATTCATGCTTTGCCTAGGAGGCTTCATACTTGTTGCCTTGGGTCTCGCTGGTTGGGGTGTCGTACTTGCCTCTCAGTTGGAATCCAGAGCTCTAATCTTTCATGCACCTCAGCCAAGATAATTATTATTTACAGCAACCTTGACAGATCTACCCAGAGGCACTACACGGAGAGTAACAGGCCTTGAATAATCCCAATAATGTAAACTTTTCTTCCTTTTGCAATCCACCACTACTAGTTTTGTCATCTTCTTCCTCTCCTTCTTCTTCGGCCTTTTTAGATTTTGGTGAAGTCTTTGGTATTGTTTCGTTATCATCTCTTTGACTTTCCCCACTTCCCTCTCCATTTTCACCTGAATCATTCTCACCCTTCCCGTTACTATTAGTAGTACTATTCACAGTATTTGGATTCTCCTCAACATACCGTCTAACAACAACTCCATTCTCTTCAATAACAATTTCTTTCGTACCATTTGGATATAAATGTGCCGTACGTTTAACTATACGCTTTTGACCCTTGGCTATACGTGTTGTTGTTGAGATTACCTTCTTTTCTTTACCCTTCACATTGTTGTTATTATTGTTGTTTTTATTATTGTTGTTGTTGGAGCAGGAAGGAGAAGAAGCATCAGCACCGCATGTTGAGGATGGTATACAAGAGGTAGCCAAACCACATGTCGCCATATTGGCCAATGAGCTTATACCACTAGTCTTATTCTCACTAAAGGTAACTCTTGTACCAAACAAATGCTTCTCGGCACCCTGAGCAATTCCACCCATTCCATCTGATTTGTCATTATTATTATTCATCATATTGGACATTTGAGCCTGTGTCATATTCATTATAATTTCATTTCGGGAAGGTACATGGATGGATAAATGTTTACCTATTGGTTTGAATGAATATCCTATACCTGTTTGTTTCTTCTTCTGTTGTGTAGATGAATGAGTTGCTGCTTTGGATTTTAAATTGTTGCCATTTTCTCCTCCTCCTCCTTCTGCTGCTGATTCGGTAGTATTAGTACCCTCATGATCATCATGTTGTTGAGCTATATTAGACTTTGGACTGTACAATAAATCATCAAAAAATGAATCTTGAGATTGCATACTTGTAAATGCTGCCTCAGCTTGTTTTGCAAATGATGTCTGTTGTGCTGGAGTAAAGTTTGCTGCCATGTTACTAAACGGGTGCGTTGTGTTTGGATTAGTGGATTGTGAAGGTGGTTTATAGCCCGGTTTGTAATATCCTCCTGATAAGTTTTCGGTATATCGATAGTTATTAGTTTGTGGTGTACTTGTTCCTTGTGCACCCCCTCCATCACTGTTATCATTTGGAATATTATCAAAAGCACCAAGTTTATATAAATGATCATACTCTTTTTTCTTTGTAGTGTCTGATAATGTAGCGTATGCTGCTGCTATTCTTGCAAATTTATCGGTTGCTTCTTTTAATGTATTTTCCTTATCCTTGTTGTTTGTATTTATATTGTTGGTTGAGGAGGATTGCTCTTGTAAGTCACCGCCGTCACCTTCAGCAGATGTAGAATTGTTTGCTGAATTATTTTGTTGTGTAGGAGATTGACATCTATCAGGATGGTATTGCAGAGCTAACTTACGATATGCTATCTTAATTTGTGTTGCTGTTGCATCATGGCTTAATCCTAATGTTTCATATGGATCTATTGTGGTTGATTCACTGCCTATTGGTTGAGATGGTTGTGTTGCCATTTTATTGAGATTTGATGCACCGTTATTGCAGTGAAAACTTTTCTACTCGATTGACTTATATACACCTTTGCTGATAATGGAATCTGGACACTATATATGATACTCGACTATATATGAGAGCTTTTGATACCTCTAGCTATACAACACTAGAGCTCATCATAAGAAGTTGTGCTCTTGGATGCATTATCAGCACATTAGCTTTTGCAATGAAAACTTGTGATGATTTCTTAATTTCAGTCGCTCGAGTGAGGCCCCGTCGACAATTTCTTATTAGCACAATACCACTGATACTATATCCACGCCGATACTTCGCTACTACCGATTAATATAGTACCGTCGGACAATATCAGTACATACCTACTACACCAATTTATCTCATTTCTTCAGCATTGCTCGGGTGGAAGTCTTTTTATCCCTTGGGTATTATATTTGAGTACCGCTTGCAGTCACATCCCAAGTATTTTATACCTTTCTCGTTCTCCCAAGGAAAAAATGTGATTTCACGGGTGTGTCACGGGTATCCTTTTTGCTTTCTCGTGTGCAGTACGATAACTTCGTTTAGTAGGCCAAATAACGAATTTTGTGCAATGGCGGCGATAAGCTGATAGATGGGAATAGACGACCAAATAGATTAATTAGATAGTTATAATATCGGGGTGTGGAGTAATATTGTTGAGACTTATAGGTCGGCAGAGATTTAGAAGAGGTTAGTTACTGTTTCTGACAGTTTTTTATTTGTCGGAGAGGTGCATTGCAATAAACGATATCAGTATATTAAATTATATCAGGGCTATGTGGGGTTTGGAGAGGTCGCGGTACGATATTACTGATGATATTATATATCTTTTTATAGAATTTAGTGGGTGTATGGGGTTTCTAAGGGGTAGAATTGCATTCTGTGCACATCATGTGTCAAAATTCAATTCTGGCCTGCCCTCTTTGAGTATTGAGTTGGAGGGCGACTGAGGATAGAGATAATACTGATATGAAGTGATATACACACGAGAGATTAAATCAGAGATAAAATTTATATGTAATATGGGCATAGAGCTTCAGAGGATGTCTCTGAGGTGTATCTATATTTTTCTTTGGAGATATTCTGGGATTGAGTTGATATTTACTTTAAGTTCTGGGTATTTAATTGGGGATTAATTGTTTGTTCGTAAGTTCATCTTTATTTGCTGTATATACTAACATATCTATTTCTATCTCTTTTTTATCAACAATTCAGCAAAGATTAAAAGAAGGACAGCTATTTGATAACAAGGGCTCAACTTTTTCAAAACCAATATCAATACATACACAGAACAATTAAATAGAATTAGATATTAGATTGAACAAACAATAACAACAATTAAAGAATATGTATCAAAACGCACCACCTCAATACAATAACCAAGGTGGTTATCCCCAACAGCAACAACAACAACAATATGGAGGAAATCCAGGATATTATGATCAGTAATATCGTACCGCGACCT
>Ga0214481_100607_pt1 | contig 17664 bp, 15 predicted proteins | sample M1_20Mar14CPVII9_4_FD_165057 | JGI IMG/M metagenome (GOLD analysis project Ga0214481, IMG submission 165057) | Marine eukaryotic communities from Monterey Bay, California, United States - M1_20Mar14CPVII9sort6BwellG10 | ecosystem: Environmental > Aquatic > Marine > Unclassified | place: USA...
CGACCAGTATTATTCTTGTACTTTTTTAAGTTCATGCGCAAAAATATCTTCAAGTAGGAAAGTACGTACTTTCCTTCCTATTGCGAAGCAACCTGTATTGACTCCCCTATGAGTTCCTAAGTTCTCTTTTCCACCAACCTCACATACAATTTAAGTTGCCTTGCGCCCCTCGGGCCCCTTGCCAAGACCGATACCTTTTCTTTACCTTATTGGAGATCAGCTGAGTTATCTTGGCAACCCAATTGATAGTAGCACCATGAATCGTTATGATATTGTCATGATATTGCCAAGATATCATCTGTGATGTCATGCCATGATATCGGGTATGTGATGTCATGCCATGATATCGGGTATGTGATGTCATGCCATGATATCGGGTATGTGATGTCATGTCATGATATCGGGTATGTGATGTCATGCCATGATATCGGTTATGTGATGTCATGATCAAGTTGTCATGTGTTGTCATGCATCACGATGTCATGCCATGATATCATTGCAATGTCTTTTTAATTTTCCATATATCATTTATACAGTTGATTGTTGATTGTAGTGCCTTCTATTGAGATCAATAGAGCTTAGAGCATATCATTATTTTTATAGTAAGTACTGCACTAATCATTTTGCAATAGTCTTCCCTGTAGTCTCAATTTATATTATCATTAGCATCCGGATAGTATAAGCTAATCCATCTAACGTCTAATCATCAAGATGTATGATTGATACGGTTGATTGTTTAATGAGGTGTTTTCTATTGCAATAGACTATCATAACTCTATCCCCCCCCCCCCCATGCTCTACTTACTATTATCGAGACATATTAAACTGATTGCCTGATAGATTTATATGCTGCACCCGGCTGTGCATCATTAATAACATCTAAATTGCCTATTCCGTCTAATCACCGAGATATGCAATTGGTGGAGTGAGTCGTCATACACGTAATGTGCAATAAAGGCTTATTATTATTGTGTGGTTGTAATATGTAATGAATCTTTTGTAATATAATATTCACTATTGTTAGCACACACACGTAACGGTGGCAAAATAAACCACCAATACTATTGCAATAATATTATAGGGCATCGATGATCTGCGGCGACGGTGGCAGTTAGATAGCTTTAGAGCGTTTTATTGGAGGCCGCTTGGTGGTTGTCTTTCTTGGGATCATTTCATTGGATAGCATTGGACTTTTCGCGTAAGATAAAAAATCACAAGCCAATAGTCTGTGAAAACTGCTGCCGATAGGCCTTGAAGTAATAAAAACATAGAGTTTCACTGGGTGAAAACTGATAACAATCAGTAATCCTACTTCTGGGGTATGCCCTCAAGATTCATATTGTATTGAAGAGGTAATTAACTGTTTTGGTGCAGACGATGGTGGCAAAGATGGGGTTCTTTACAATGCAGTCCGGTCATATGTCTACCAAGGCTGTGCCAATAATAAAGAATGTGAGATTGGACAAACATTCGGTTGGCCGATGAACTCGTGGTGTGTTGGAAGTGTTAAAGACATGTCAAGGTTGTTTGAAGGGTCAAGGTTGTTTGAAGGTATGTATACGTTCAACGAAGATATCAATGGGTGGGGTACCTCGAGTGTTACAAATATGAACAACATGTTCAGGAGTGCCCAAGCCTTCAATCAAGATTTATCAAACTTTAACACATCGAGTGTTACTGATATGGAAAGTATGTTTTGGGATGCTAGCTTGTTCAACGGTGACTTATCAAACTTTAACACCTCAAAAGTTACTAATATGGACAGCATGTTCAGTTATGCCACTTCTTTCAATAGGGACTTATCAAACTTTGATACATCAAGTGTTACTACTATGGAGTCAATGTTCGCTTATGCCAGCTCATTCAACAGTGATGTGTCAAACTTTGATACATCAAGTGTTACTGATATGAGATTCATGTTCGGTGGCGCATCGTCATTCAATGGAGATGTATCAAACTTTGATCTTTCGAGTGTTACTACTATGTCATGGATGTTCGAGGGGGCTACATCTTTCCGCAGAGACCTATGCTCATGGCGAGATAGCTTTCCATACACAGCTGACACTGATGATATCTTCTTAGACTCAAGCTGTACATATCAAGATTCACCGAAGAAAGCTCAAAAAGGACCTTTTTGTGCCTCTGATTGTATTGAATAGTTGTTGGGCAACGTTAAGGGCTAGTAGTAGTAAGTTACTAAACAAATGAAAGATATCATGTTCATAACAACATCTTGTAGGTAAATCTAGTGGTTAGATTATAAACCTATGAAGTCTCTACTTCTTCTTCCCTCCCTTCTTCTCTGCCCTTCTTTAGAAACTTTTTCTGTAATGCTTTAATATCGTCTTTTTCGTCATCATCATCTGATTCCTCAACCTTATCGTCTCTGACTCACGAACTATACCCCCCAAACTCTGCCTATACCCCCCTCTTCGAGGTGAGCCTTGTGTAAAATCTATACCCCCCTCCGCAGTTTACTGCGTACACTTACTAAGGAATCAGTTATACCCCCCTCCCAAATCTCAGCCTAGTCCAAAACATTATACCCCAGAACTGACACCACTGTAGTATACCTTATGTACTTTTGATGTATCCTCATAGGATACCGCGACATAAAGAAAATTAACGAGTCATATGGATACGTTTACCGAAGACATCAATGGGTGGAACACCTCAAGTGTTACTAGTATGAGGTACATGTTTTCTAATGCAGAAGCCTTCAATCAAGATTTATCAAACTTTGATACCTCAAGTGTTACTGATATGAGTGGGATGTTCAATGGTGCAATAGCCTTCAGTGGTGATATGTGTCAAACTTTGATACATCAAGCGTTACTGAGATGTGGTCGATGTTCAGAGATGCAACTTCATTCAATGGTGATGTATCAAACTTCGACACCTCGAGTGTTACTAAAATGCAGTACATGTTTGATGGTGCAACCTCCTTCAACCAAGACGTATCCAGCTTTGATATCTCAAGAGTTACTAAAATGTATGGCATGTTCTACAATGCCACCTCATTCAACAAAGATCTATGTTCATGGCAAGATAGCTTTCCATACACAGCCAACACTGCTGATATCTTCGCCAACTCAAACTGCACGTATCAAGATGAACCTAATGAAACTCAAAAAGGACCTTTTTGTGCTTCTGATTGTCAATAATGTAAATGGAGATACATGGAAGATCAAGTCCCTCTAATTTAATGGGTTTAGATGTTGGGCAACGAAAGGGCTAGTAGTTTACTAAACAGATACGTTCACCAACATCTTGGTAGGTAGATCTAGTGGTTAGGTTATCAGCCTAAGAAGTCTCTACTTCTTCTTCCCTCCCTTCTTCTTTCCATTTGCTTTGGCCTTTCCTCCACTGCTGCTCTTCCTACCCTTCTTTAGAAACTTTTTCTGCAATGCTTCAATATCGTCTTCTTCATCGTCCTCTGATTCCTCGACCTTATCATCATCCACAACGTCAAGTTCCGCGCCGCCCATATCACTGCCACTGGCCTTCTTCCGACCAGTCTTCTCGGCACCCTGCTTGGCCACTAACGCCTGTGAACTATGTGCCATGGAGTTGTATGCACGGGTGAATGCAGACTTTGTCTTACTGTCTAAATCACCAAACTTCTTCACCTTGAGATCCTTGGCATTGAAGAGGAACTCGTCAAAGTTTTCAAAGACATCGTCGCGGTCAAGCCCATACTCGTCCATTAGTTCAATAGCCTCGGTAACCATGGCACCATCTTTACAAAACAGTAGCTCTTTGAACTGCTTTCTCATAATGGGTAGATAATTCATTCTCAACTCGGGAGCATCGGCACTAACCTTGTAGTTCATATGACGTCGAAGTTCTTGTAGTAGACGAATCTTCTTATTCCTAGTTGAGTTCTTCCCAAGCCATCCAGCGAATTCGGCATATCCGGGTAACATTCCTCCGGTCGGTTCTCCGGCATGATGACCAACCTTAACTGCCAAGATGGAACATAAAGGCAAGAGTGCCCAATTCTGATCCCCTCCACGGAGATTATCCTCGGCCATACCAAAGTCGGACATGGCATCAGTTGCCTTGGACATATCATTCAAAGCCTCAATCTCACCATCATCATCACCCTTCACTTTAACGGCATTGTACTGTCCTCCGCATACTTTGAGATAGTTTTGATGTACCATTAACCCCATGAGCATATAGTCAACGAAGTAGGCATCTGTACGTTTGTAGAAGCTAGCATTGGCAGCCTTGGCATCAGAGCCTGACAGTCCTCGGGCACCCTCGACAATGGACTTGCATGCATCGAACATACTAACACGTAACACCTCATCCTTATTGATCTCACTCTGACGTTCTTTTAAATCACGATATGTAATGTTTGTACCACTACTCCCCCCGTTGGACGATGTCTTGTTCTTGTTACAACTCCACATCTGGAGGCTGTTCAGGACTTGCCGGATATCATTACCACAACTTTCGGCCATGGCCTCGGCTGCATTCTCTTCAACTTTCATACCCTCGATGTTACCGATTTGCATTGCACGACGGGCTATGACCTTCTTGGTTGGGCGGCGGTATCATAGGTCGAGGCAATACCCAACAAGAGACTTCATCTTTTGAGATGAGCGGTCGTTACAGATGCAAATCTGAGATTGTGTAAGAAATTGGGAAATGATGGGAGAAGGGTAAGTTATAGACTATCAACAACTGAATATGGACACACATCATATGCCTACTTACGATTGGAACCTTGGACTTCTTAATCATCTGAATTAACTCAGACATACCAGAACGATCACCAGCACCCATCCCATCAACTTCATCCATGATGATACAACGTTTTTGAATTGGTGCCTTCTTCTTGTTCTTCTTACCCATGTTGTCAAACGAGAGGACTTGTGAGCCGGTAACATCCCCAAGGGCATTGCTTAATGCCTTCTTGGAACGGGCGTCACTAGCATTTAGTTCAAGTACGTCACGGCCTGATTCACGAGCGACCAGTGTGGCGGTGGTAGTTTTCCCTGTTTGAAGAGTGGAGTGTAAAGAGGGTATAGAGAACATGTGTTAGTACAGTTGTGCACACAATATGAACAGACATTCCAACAATGGCCACTTACCAATCCCCGGCGGTCCACTCAGCAAGGCAGCCTTCCACGGACCATTCGACCCAGTCAATCCCTTAACCTTTACCTTTGGATTGATAAACTTACTTTCCCAGGTTACGACAAGTCTTGTAAATTGCATAAATATGAGCCGACGCCTCCACCAATTCGATGTGGATAAGATTTGACTAAAAGTTGAACGTTATGAGGTTGTGATGGATGTGAGATTGGTGAATAACTCTTTTTTAATATATTACCTCTCTCTTCTTCTGTTTTAGAGATTGATATACATGTGGGTATATCAGGTTCCCAACATCCTAATATAGATCTTTCATTTGGTAAAGCAATTGTCAAGAGATTTGAATCACAGCTAACTTTTGTATTATTGATAACTTTATAGGATTGCATATGTTCTGGAGGAAGTAGACAATCATTATCAGCTCCGTTCGAGGAAGGAGATTGAGTAGTAGTAGATGATGGCGGTGTCATAATTGATGGTGAAGAAGAAGATGATATTGCTCGAGAAAAGTTATTGATGAGTGAAGTTGCTAAAATGATATTATTGAAAGAGTTGTATCGCATTATTTGACGGCGGGGAAAGACTCGATTTAATACTGAACAGTTCTTCTTGGCATAGAGATTTAGTAGACGAATATGTTGCATCATTTGACCCCCTATGCCGCCGCCGCCTCTTAGATTGCTACTAACTTACTACCACGGATAGATTGGCCGGAATATCGCCAAAAGTATGCTGGTGAGTGGATACCGGTCAATTTCTGCGATTTGATGCACCCTCCCAACTCAACGCCACCGATTGCCACTAGAAATAAGCAGCCTATTCTACAACTCCAAATCATTGGATCTAACAGCTAATACACCCGTCTATCATAGTCTAATTGCAATAGTGCATCGAGATATATAATCAACTCATAAACCGATAACAAAAAAAATGAGTACCAACAAAGCAGATGACGTCGTCGACAATGTAGAAGAGGGCATTTCTAATGAGGAGGCTGATCAACCTACTACCAATGCACCTGCTGAATCAACTACTGATAATGCAGTTGATAATAATAATATAAAACAAACATCTGCAGAAGACGAGATACCATGGTGGAAACAAAAGCGTGTATTAGTTATTGGTATTATAGTTCTAGTTATTATTGTGGTAGTTGCAATTGTTCTTGGTGTTACATTATCTTCTTCCTCCAACAGTAATAACAGTAGCAGTAACAACAACAATAATAATACTGATAGCAGTAATTGTTTTGGTGCCGCTGATGGTGGTTATTATGGAATTCTTTACAATGCAGTTCGGGCTTATGTTGATCAAGACTGTGCAAATAATGAAGAATGTGAGATTGCCCAAACTTATGGATGGCCGATGAACTCGTGGTGTATTGGAAGTGTTAAAGACATGTCAGAGTTATTTAAGGGTATGGATACGTTTAACGAGGATATCAATGGTTGGGATACCTCGAGTGTTACTGATATGAATAGAATGTTCATGGATGCATCATCATTCAATCAAAATATCTCGGATTGGAACACATCAAGCGTTAATGACATGTGGTCAATGTTCTGGCGCGCTACATCCTTTAACGGAGATGTTTCAAACTTTGATACTTCAAGTGTTACAAATATGAACAGCATGTTCATGTATGCCTTCGCTTTCAACGGAGATGTGTCAAACTTTGATACCTCAAGAGTTACAACTATGAGCAACATGTTTAATGGTGCAACATCCTTCAATCGAGATCTGTCCAACTTTGATACCTCGAGAGTTACTTATATGGATTGGATGTTCTATGGTGCTAGTTCATTTAACGGAGATGTTTCAAACTTTGATGCCTCAAGCGCTACATCAATGATCGGTATGTTCAGTGGTGCCACCTCCTTCAATCAAGACATGTTAAACTTTGATATCTCAAGTGTTACTGATATGGACTTAATGTTCTGGGGTGCTAGCTCATTCAATCAAGACCTATGTTCATGGCGAGATAGCTTCCCATATACAGAAGCGAAAGATATCTTCATCGACTCAAACTGTACATATCAAGATACACCTGATGAAACTCAGAAAGGACCCTTTTGTGCTTCTGATTGTCAATAATAAGTGATATCAGTGTGGATAGTGATTAGTGAGTGAGACGAGAGAAAGAGAGTGTAGACAGTAGATATGTATGTTTTAGATGGTGAACCTTAGAGACTTAGACTTTTAAAATAAAGTTGGGGGCTAGTTCCTAGAACGAGATTAGTTAAGGGTCCGTTTTGTATGTATAAAGAGGTAGTAGACGAATATAGTTGCACAACTTAAACCTCCGATCAACTTTGGCATCCTCCACTCCATAAAACGAATAAGGAGACACATCATACAAATACAAAAGGAGGGTTCTGTCTAATTTTATGTTGGTTTACGTATCGGCCTGCATAGCTTTGCGTGCAGTGGTACTATTAGTTATTAGACAGTAGGTATGAAGGTCTATCCGCCGTGATATAGGACGCCAGAGTCCTCTTAAGCAAATTGCTAATAACAGCAAGGCAGACTATATAACAATAGCGAAGTTATTGGTCAATGTGACTTTGAGTGGTATAAGGTAGTGAAAATGTGAAATTCTCCTAACCATTCAACAAGGAACATCTGTTGTCGTCAAACATCAGTTGCAACAACGCCCTAAACCACCACATAAGTAGTAGAGGTATTATCATTTACTGAGGTATAATAAAATTAGTTTTAATAAACACCGACACCTCGATACACATCAACTAATTATGTCAAACGAAAATACCAAAGAAGCAGATGACGTTGTTGTTGACAATGTAGAAGAGGGTATTTCGAATGAGGAGGCTGATCAACCTACTACTGATGCACCTGCTGGAAGTACTGATAATGCAGTTGATAATAATAATACAAAGCAAACATCTGCAGAAGACGAGATACCATGGTGGAAACAAAAGCGTGTATTAGTTATTGGTCTTACAGTTCTAGTTATTATTATGGTAGTTGCAATTGTTCTTGGTGTTACATTATCTTCTTCCAATGATAGTTGTTTTGGTGCCGCTGATGGTGGTATATATGGTATTCTTTATAAAGCAGTTCGGGCTTATGTTGATCAAGACTGTGCCAATAATCAAGATTGTCCTATTGCTCAAATATATGGTTGGCCGATGAGCTCGTGGTGTGTTGGGAGTGTTAAAGACATGTCATGGTTGTTTTATGGTATGAGTACGTTCAACGAAGACATCAATGGGTGGAATACCTCGAGTGTTACTAGTATGAGATTGATGTTCGAGGGTGCCCATACATTTAATAGTGACGTGTCCAACTTTGATACTTCAAGTGTTACAAATATGAACCGCATGTTTGCTTTCGCAAGTTCCTTCAATGGAGATGTTTCAAACTTTGATACCTCAAGTGTTACTATTATGAGCTTGATGTTTAATGGTGCCATTTTGTTCAACAGAGATCTGTCCAACTTTGATACCTCGAGAGTTACTGATATGAATAGGATGTTCTGGGATGCTAGCTCATTCAATGGTGATGTATCAAACTTTGATACCTCGAGTGTTACAAATATGGATTACATGTTCAAGGATGCAACTTCCTTCAATCAAAATCTATGTTCATGGCAAGATAGCTTTCCATACACTGCCTACATCGATAGCATCTTCACCAACTCAAACTGTACTTACCAAGATACACCAGATGAAACTCAGAACGGACCTTTTTGTGCTTCTGATTGTCAATAATGTAAATGAAGATACATGGAAGATCAAGTCTCTCTAATTTAGTTGTTGGGCAACGAAAAGGCTAGTAGTTTACTAAACAGATAAGTTCATAACAACATCTTGTAGGTAAATCTAGTGGTTAGATTATCAGATGGAGTCTCTACTTCTTCTTCTTCCCTCCCTTCTTCTTTCCATTTGCTTTGGCCTTTCCTCTGCCACTGCTGCTCTTCCTGCCCTTCTTTAGGAACTTTTTCTGTAGTGCTTCGATATCGTCTTCTTCATCGTCATCATCGGATTCATCGACCTTATCATCATCCACAACATCAAGTTCAGCACCGCCCATCCCGGCATCACCGCCGCCACTGGCCTTCTTCCGTCCAGTCTTCTCGGCACCCTGCTCGGCCACTAAAGCCTGTGAGCTATGTGCCATGGAGTTGTATGCACGGGTGAATGCCGACTTGGTCTTACTGTCTAAATCACCAAACTTCTTCACCTTGAGATCCTTGGCATTGAAGAGGAACTCGTCAAAGTTTTCAAAGACATCATCACGGTCAAGCCCATACTCATCCATAAGTTCAATAGCCTCGGTAACCATGGCACCATCTTTACAAAACAATAACTCTTCGAACTGCTTCCTCATAATGGGTAGATAATTCATTCTCAACTCGGGGGCGTCAGCACTAACCTTGTAGTTCATGTGACGCCGAAGTTCTTGCAGTAGACGAATCTTCTTATTCCTAGATGAATTCTTTCCAAGCCATCCAGCGAATTCAGCATAGCCTGGTAGCATTCCTCCGGTCGGTCCTCCGGCATGATGACCAACCTTCACTGCCAAGACGGAACATAGAGGCAAGAGTGCCCAATTCTGATCCCCTCCACGGAGATTAGCCTCAGCCATGCCAAAGTCTGACATGGCATCAGTTGCCTTGGACATTTCATTCAATGCCTCAATCTCACCATCATCGTCACCCTTCACCTTGACGGCATTGTACTGTCCTCCGCACACTTTGAGATAGTTTTGGTGCACCATCAATCCCATGAGCATATAGTCAACGAAGTAGGCATCTGTACGTTTGTAGAAGCTAGCATTGGCAGCCTTGGCATCAGAGCCTGATAATCCACGAGCACCCTCGACAATGGACTTGCATGCATCGAACATACTAACACGTAACACCTCATCCTTATTAATCTCACTTTGACGTTCTTTCAAATCCCGGTATGTAATGTTTGTACCACTACTTCCCCCGTTGGACGATGTCTTGTTCTTGTTACAGCTCCACATTTGAAGACTGTTCAAGACTTGACGGATATCGTTACCACAACTTTCAGCCATGGCCTCGGCTGCATTCTCTTCAACTTTCATACCCTCGATGTTACCAATTTGCATTGCACGACGGGCTATGACCTTCTTGGTTGGGCGGCGGTATCGTAGGTCGAGGCAATACCCAACAAGAGACTTCATCTTTTGAGATGAGCGGTCGTTACAGATGCAAATCTGATATTGTGTATTGGGAGATGAGAAATGGTATGGGTAAGTTACATGACTATCAATCTATAGAGTACACGGACAAGCATCATATGTATGCTTACGATTGGGACCTTGGACTTCTTAATCATCTGAATCAACTCCGACATACCAGAACGATCACCAGCACCCATCCCATCAACCTCATCCATGATAATACAACGTTTTTGGATTGGTGCCTTCTTTTTGTTCTTCTTATCTCCCATGTTGTCAAACGAGAGGACTTGTGAACCGGTAACATCCCCAAGGGCATTGCTTAATGCCTTCTTGGAACGAGCGTCACTAGCATTTAGTTCAAGTACGTCACGGCCTGATTCACGAGCGACCAGTGTGGCGGTGGTAGTTTTCCCTGTTTGAAGAGTGGAGTGTAAAGAGGGGTATAGAGAATATGTATTAGTGAGGATGTGCACATGATATGAACAGACATTCCAACATAGCCACTTACCAATTCCCGGCGGTCCACTCAACAAGGCAGCCTTCCACGGACCATTCGACCCGGTTAATCCCTTAACCTTCACCTTTGGATTGATAAACTTACTCTCCCATTCACGTAACCACTTCTTAAGTTTGTTAACACTATCGGCATTACCCAATATTTCCATACTAGATGAGGGGGCATACTTATCTGCCCATAATGAGTTTTCACGTAACTCTTTACCTGATCCTGGATGATTGATATTACCTCCATTTTCTGTTTTTACTGCTGCATCGGCTGGTTTGGATGCATATGGATTACCAGATGAAAATGTCGACGACTTGGAAGCGTACGGATTAGTAGACGATGCCTTGTTGGCATATGGATTTGCTGGTGGAGCCTTCTTGGCATATGGATTGACGGGTCCACCACTCGACTTGGCAGCATAGGGATTGGCCGGAGGTGCCTTATTAGCGTAAGGGTTAGCCGGTGGTGCCTTGTTGGCATAAGGATTGGCTGGTGCTTTGGCCTCCATCTTCACCTCTTCCTTCTTAACACCCACAACCGGAGCTGCGGCCTCCTTCTTTTCCCCAGCCTGCTGAGCACGTTGACGTGCTTCCAATTCCATACGTTCACCCTCGGGCAATGTCCCCTTCTTCCATTCACTCAAATATGTAACCAAACCATAGAATTCATATATACCACGAATAACCTCAACTAATGTATCGGGATCCTTGGCCTTGAGTTGTGCGGCGGTTAGTTTCTTCTTCTTGGCAGGTTTCTTCTTCTTTTTGTCACCTTCGTCATCCGAATCACTATCGTCGTCACTACTGCTTTCCTCTCCGGTATACTCCTTACGCCATTTATCTTTCCATCCACTCCACAACTCCATACATTTACGATACTTCGACCCCTCCTCCAACTGTCGTCCATCTTCTAATATATTACCACATACTAAATAATCCGTCTTACCACTAACACTCGTGGTTACCTTGCCACCCAATATTTTAATAATATCAGTAGCTGTGTCTCGACTTAATTCACAATTAATATTGGAACAATCTAATGAACGATTGATGTAATATTCGCCTTTGGTTGGTGAATTAATTGCCATGGCTGTATTTGTGGCTGTGGTGGCAACATCGTTGGTGGATAATATACCGGAGAAGACAAATGTTAATCCAGATAAACAGCCAGGCGTGAATTCAATATCTGAAAAGTTTGGATTATCATTTGGTAACTTTGGTAAATCTGATTTAGTTTCATGACTTTTGGTAATTTGTGTTTCAAGGTATGGTATGTGGGATGATAATTTTGATGATGGTGGATGATACTTTGGTGGACCATTGGGTTGTTCGGATTCCTTCTTGGGTGATGTCTTCTTCTTGTTGGGTGCAGTAGGTTTACGTTTGGGTGATGTTTTGGGTGATGCCTTGGGTTTCTTCTTCTTGGGCTGTACTTCGACAACCTCTTCATCCTCTTCACTATCACTCTCCTGCTGCTTCTTAGTCGGTTGAAAATCATCATCACTATCATCATCATTACTCTCAACATCCTTCATAACCTCATCATCGTCACTGTCACTGCTATCGACATATTTCTTACGAGGTGGTGCCTTCTTCTTACTGGCTGCTTTAGTGGGTTTAGCCTTCTTTTTACCTTTCGTATCATCATTTCCACCATTACCCATTGCCTCGGCTCTTCTCTTCTTCATTTGTTCCAAATAATCATCTAAATCTGCGTCGTCCTCTTCTTCTTCTTCTTCTTCTTCACTGCTATCAATAACTTTCTTAGCCTTCTTCTTCTTATCAGATGTTGGTGACTTAATAAGTTTGGGAAAGAGAGGTTTAAGGGAAAGGGATATGTTGTGTGTTAGAAACTTATTTGCAACAATAAACCATATGCCCAATTCACAAATAAATATATATAAAGAATATCTTTCCCAAACAGAGTAGATCTCCAATCCCTAATACCATAATAGACAACCTTCAGCCCTCTGTAATCTTTAAATTGCAAAACACAACACCGGCAATGTTGCAATATATCCCTCCTCACTAAATCCATACCAATCAATACACACACCCACAAACAATATTATATATATAAAACATTTAATTAAATCTACCCACACAAATGAAACCACCCTCACACAAACCCCCAAACACACACAGATAAAATCCAAGGCCACATAACTTAAACTTTCTTACCTTATCTGAATCATCATCATCCGAACTATCAGCCTTGCGTTTCTTAATTGGAGATGCCTGTGGTAGTTTCTTCTTCTTTTTAATCTGTACTACATCATCATCATCAGTGGTTGTGGATGCATCACTGTCAACTTGTTTAGAAGAAGGTGCACCGTTCGATTTGTGAGTGGCATCTTTCTTACCACTACCACCACTTCCGCTAACCTTCATACCACTACCAATGTTGCCATTGCTCTTGTCGTCGTCCATATCAGTATCACTATCAGATTGATCATTGGCAATTTGTTCCATTGTTTTAATAATCTTCTTATTATCACTACTATTTGACTTTTTATCATTGTTGTTGTTTGAGTTTGTGGATTTTTTAGTGGAGGATGGTTTAGATGAACCACCGCCACCGAAGAAGTTTCGTATATCCATTGTTTGTTTGTTTGTTTGTTTAGTGTATGTTTAGTGTATGTTTGGTGTATATCTTTGTATATTGGGGTTAAATTATAATGATACGGCACACAAAAGTTTGTGTTAGTAGTGACAGTGTTGGCCGAGTTATGAGAGTATATGAGGTCGATACGTAAAACACTACATAAAATTAGACAGAACCCTCCGAACACATCGTGTGCAATAAAATTGAGTTTAAACCTAAGGCAGGGGGGTTTAGATGTGCAACATATTCGTCTATTACTCTCTTGGATATACCTTCAAAACTACAATTACAGCGGCAAACGGACCCTAAACTAATCTCGTTCTAGCCCCCAACTGTATTAAGAGTTCACTCACCATATATCTTAAACATCACTATCTACTTTCTCTCAGACTCGCTCTCTCGTCTCACTCACACACATACACTATATCACTATCACATGGTCACTTTACTGACAATTAGAAGCACAAAAGGGTCCTTTTAGAGTTTCATTCGGTGTATCTTGATATGTACAGCTCGAGTTAGTAAAGATATCATCAGCCTTGGTGTACGGAAAGCTATCTCCCCATGAACATAGATCCTTGTTGAATGATGATGCACCATAAAACATTGCCCACATATCAGTAACACTTGAGATATCAAACTCTGACACGTCTTGGTTGAAAGATGGTGCACTATTGAACATGTACTGCATTTTAGTAACACTTGAGGTGTTAAAGTTCGATACATCTCTATTGAACGAAGATGCACCTCTGAACATGGCTGACATCTCAGTAACGCTAGAGGTATCAAAGTTTGACACATCACCATTGAAGACTGTTGCATCCTGAAACATGAGTGACATACTAGTAACACTCGAGGTGTCGAAGTTTGATAAGTCGCCATTGAAGGCTTCTGCATTAGAAAACATGCCGTACATATCAGTAACGCTTGAGGTATTCCAGCCATTGATATTCTCGTTAAAAGTTCTCATATAACTAAATAACAGTCTCATGTCTTTAACGCTTCCAACACACCACGAGTTGATCGGCCAACCATATTTTAGTCCGATCTCACATTCTTTATTACGCCTACAGTCTTGGCTAACATATGAACGAACTGCATCGTAAAGAACTCCAACTCTACCACTCAGTTTATTACTACCACCACCATCATCTGCATCAAAACAAATACTACTACTGCTACTTTTGCTGCTACTATTGTTAGAGGATGATAATGTAACCCCAAGAACAATTGCAACTACCACGATAATAACTAGGACTATAATAATCAATACATGCTTCTGTTTCCACCATGGTGATACCACTGCATTTGTTTGTGAAGACTCGCCCTTTTGTGAGGTATCAGTATTATTATCTTGTTGTTGCTCCTCATCATCGCCGCCTCCGTTGAGCAAGGGACTAGATAATGACGCGGCAGCAGAGGCAGTGGTGCCTATTTCATCTCTGTTCATTATATGTTCAGGGTCCATATCCTATTATAATATATCGGTCTGTATATTGTCACTGTGTCACTATCACTCCTTCCTCTTGTTGCCAGTGGTTGCCTTGATCGTCAGAATTATTTCTTTATGTCACGGTATCCTACGGCACTAAACAGAAGTAGAAGTTCAATGTTAAACTCGATAGGCTTATAATCTAACCACTGGATCTAACTTCCAATATACATAGAGAGGCTCTTTACATATTAGCTGCTCTACTACTACTCTCTTTTCACCTACTTAAACTTCTTCCCTATTCTTTAGTCTTTAGCACTACCACTAGCATTCCTCGAAGCCACGGCTCGGCCAGCCGCTGCCCTTCTTTTTCTAGCACCCGCTTCATCTACGGCAGCCATGGCAGCAATCCTATACATTTCATGGAAGGTCACTGCTGAGTATAAGTTACTTAATACATCATCAATGGTCCGCTCTGCCTTGACTAGCTCCATTCCATAATGAATAAGTTCACATGCATCATCACCACAGATATGAACACCCATGATACGTCCATTAGACTTGTCAAATACCAATTTGAGGAGTCCGTTTGGTGAGAAGACTAATCCTCTTAAACACTCGGCATACAGTGCCACTCCTTCTCCTGCATCGATACCCATTTCCTTACATTGTTGTGTACTTAATCCATAGTATGATGCCTCTGGTGATGACCATACTCCGATTGGGAATGCAAATGGATTGGAGGCTAGAGATGCCGGGTCAAACTTTTCTCCTGTCATGCATAGCTCACCGACTTTGCATGCATCACCATCTGTCGATGCCTCATCCTCATCTTCATCCTCGTCTTCTACCTTGATCCTATCCTCTTTGAACATGTTTTCAATAGCAGCAAATCCCTGAGCCATACCGGTGGAGGCTGATGATTCACATGTTAGTAGAGGTATAAAATGCACATCATATGCACAAGTAGATACACTTTGCTCACCTAGGAATGGCCGACCAAGGACATCTCCAGCTGCATAAACATTTCCACCACTTGCCGTACTTTTCAATTCCGAATCAACCTCAATACCACCATATGAATCAGTCTTAATCCCCGCGGCTGATAAGTTCAACTGTGACGTATTAGGCTTACGTCCCACGGCTGCTAGATATATATCACACTTTATATCAGTCGCCGCACCCGTGCCGCGATCACCACCACCCTTGGCTTCTAAGTCTAATATGATTGGTGCCTTATCATTCCCTCGGGGGACATGGAATTTCTTAACTTGTGCACCACGTTCAATTTTGATACCACTACGAGCCTAATGTGAATGTTATATGTATGTTGTGAGAGAGTTTGGGTTGAGAGGCGAATGGAAAGTTAGGGTTAAGTCTCAACATATATACATCATTGATATGAACATGATAGACATATCTCTGGTATCCATATATATATATATCATAATATACGTACCAAATCAGCAACCAAAGTAGCAGCAATATCCTTATCTAATCCAATCTTCATTAATGCATTCCTTGGTATATTATCCCGAATGATCAATGTTACGTCACTACCCAAGTTTTTAAATATTTTAGCAAATTCAATGGCTATAATACCTGATCCGGTAATGGCTACGGATTTGGGTAGGTAGCTTAATGTATTTATTGAGTCTGAATCGAATACACCTGTTTGTGTTGTGTGTTGTTTTGTTGTTGTTTGTCAATGCGTGTTGTTTTCATATGATTATGAGAATGTAGATAAAGAGGTTAGTTATTGATTGAATGAACATATCATATTACACATTACATGTTCATCTCATCTCAATCTCTCATCTAAAACAAACAAACACACAAGAAACTCACGTTTACCATCAAATGGAATACCTCCCGGTCTAAAAGGAGTACTGCCGGTAGCAATTAATATCTTATCAGCATTTAATGTTGTTATGAAATTATCCGAATCGGTAACAAATAAACTACTCGAACCACCAGAGTCTGCAAAGGCTGCCGAGCCTTGGACGTATGTTACGCCGGCGTATTCGAGTTGACGGATTGTATCACGTGCATTGAAGGATGCTAGTTCTACACAGGATGTTACTATTTCGTTCCATACACTTTATTATTTGTTTATGGTTAGTCTATGAAGTGCACAAGATATGCACATCAACTTTACATTACTTACCTATCATCTCTCAATCCCATGCCTTTTAACGAACTAACACTAATCCTCTTCCCCGTATCTCGTAATGCCTTGCTAAATAATCCAGTTGGTCCACCAATACTTAGATCCTCACCTGTTACTTCATTCATTAATGCACCACTAGCTCTCGGGGCATCTATTAGTATTACATTTTTATTATGTGGTGATCGTGCAGCGAGGAGTGCGGCGGATACTCCTACTGGTCCAGCGCCGAGTATTGCTAGGTCGAATGTTTGATCTGAGATTTGTTCTGGTGGTATTGCTGCCTGTAATGAAGTTGTTGATATTGATGTTGGTGTCAACAAGGAAGAATGGTGTATGTAATTTTGATGAGGAAGATGAAAGCCATTGCTTAGTTGTATATAGCACGAGACAACCACCGTCGCTGGTATTAATGATGATATAGATTTCATTATTCTCACTGCTGTTTATGAGCTTTGATATGTGCTAGGTGGCCTTATTATTTATGGAGGAAGCCGTCAATAGTAAGCATCGTCATTGTCATCTCTGTGCATTTTTTTCAAAATGGTTTTGAGAGATAACCCGACGTATGGGAAACAGCCTAATAAGGTACTTAGGAGAGACCCCTCTTTTGCTCTTAGTGAAAAGTGCGTGGCATGTGACAGTATCCTTTCTCGGACATTGACTAAAGATATGCTC
>Ga0214481_100608_pt1 | contig 17658 bp, 13 predicted proteins | sample M1_20Mar14CPVII9_4_FD_165057 | JGI IMG/M metagenome (GOLD analysis project Ga0214481, IMG submission 165057) | Marine eukaryotic communities from Monterey Bay, California, United States - M1_20Mar14CPVII9sort6BwellG10 | ecosystem: Environmental > Aquatic > Marine > Unclassified | place: USA...
ATTCTGATTCACTGTCTTGAGGAGAATGACCTTGGATTGTTTCCTCAAGAAGCTTTCGTCCAGCGTCACTCCACTCGGCTGGTAACAGTCCACGAGGTTGATGCTTAAGATAGTTAATATATGGTGCATGCTTTGATTCATCTCCTAGTTTGAATTCTTCATACATCTTGTGTAGAGCTATGATTATTGGATATTAGTTAGGACAGACGAGTTAGTTGTAAGAAAGAAGCAAGAAGGCCGAAAGCTCATACGAAATGATGAAATAGTCGGTTGTCTTCTCACCTTCACAACTCCAAAAGATATTATCAGAATAATTATCTGGTTTAACAATAAGGTCCCTATGAATACACACATTTGGTATATGGTTAGTTTTAAGACAACACGCACCAAAACTACCAACACGCCCCCAATCACAAACAACGAACGAAAACTTACCAAGGAATTCTACCAACAATATCACCATCCTCAATACCCTCAACACTACCACCCTCTTCCAATGTTTTCACAAACACACCACGATATTGTCCAGTTGGGTCTAATCCAATACGTGCATTTGAATGAATTAATCCACCATTATTATTAATCCATTCAATTATTGCTTGTCCTCGTTCTTCTTGTTGGATTGCTTCTTTTGATTCTTCATTGTTTGCTGTTTTTGCTGTTGATTCTGTTTCTAATTCTGTTTCACTCGACTCTGCTGATGCACTACTACTATCATCTTCGGCAGTTGTGGCGGGAAGACTCATATTCTTCTTATTCGTATTCTGTTGAGCATATTCAGCAGCCTCCTCTTCATCTCGTACTACTGCATCATCTTCTATACCTAACATACGTGTTAGTGTTTCCTGTGCTAATAGTGATACTGCACTTTTATTAAATTCAATTTCATTTGGAGATGCAATTGTTATTGTGGCAGAGGAGGATAGGAATAGGAGGAGGGTTGTGATGTAATGGACCATTGTAGCTGTTGTTGTTTGTATGATACTGTTGCAATTTTGTGTTAAGTATTGCCGTATCTTTATTATGAAGAAAACACAGCCCACCGAATAATATGCTTACGTAGATAATATATATATATAGCTCCCAACTCCTCTACTTCTCTCCGTCTTAATGTCGAATGGTCCTTACTTGAGTTGTAAATCGAGTAAACGATTATTTGAGAAGTTTCATCTTATACTTCTATTCAGAAACTTCTAAAATAACTGAAGAAAGAGAGAAGAGAGTTATCTTATTTCAGCAGAGAGTTACAGCAGAGTTACTCCTCCCAATAGCATTATTTATATCTCGAGTTCGTCGTGAGGTAGCTGTTTTTTTTTGGGTACGTCGACTCGGCGGCGATGCTTACTTGTCGATGATAAAATTTACTCCTTACAATTCGCAGTTTATTGAGGTAGTATTGAGTAATTGATGATATTGGGGTGTTGCTTATAGCTGGTTACTATTGAGGTGTATTGTATTAGTAGTTTATATTGGTATCATATTATCGGTTGTATCAGCGAGTAATGCAAGGTATACAAAACAAATCATTTGCAATAATATGGGAGCATCCAAAAAGCAGAGAGGCAAACAACGCAAGGCTGCCAAAACTAAAGCAGCAGAAAGTGGTATTATTAGAAACATATCAGCTCAAGTGGCCCCTACGAAACTTGTTGCACTGATTCAAAGGGGTGACCACACTGCCACAGAACTCTATCTTCATGGAGATTATAATCTTTCACGAGTTCAAACTGATAAGTAGTTACGTCTGTGCTTGGCTTTTTACAGCGTTGTGAAAATGAGACATTTGATAATGTACTGGCTGATTTGCGTGGGGATTTATTCAGTGGTGGTGCTCATCTAGGGGGAGACTTGAGAAGTCCATCACTATGGATTAATTCGCTCTTCAAATCAGATTCAAGTTATATTGTACAAATTTCCAAAAATATCGGCCCTCTCCTAAATTGTATGTGTGATGATAAGAAGATGTTATTCTTTAAAAGCAAGAAGCATTGGATGGAGTCATTAAGATCATTTGCACAACTAATTTGTTATTTGATGAATGAAGGAATTTCAATTGAATCAGAAGGTTCTCTCAAACGCGAGGCTGTTACTGTCCTTATAGGACACGAGGGCTTGGTGAGAGCTATTGTTCAGTGGGCTAGTTTCTGGTACACAGAAAGTTGTCCCCACTTATTCGATGAGATTGGTGTGGATGATTACACACTGATTCAAAGATGTGGGAGACTATCTACACAACTGTTATTGAAGGATGAAAGTAGCCTTCGAAAAACTATTGGCGCTATGCAAGTATCTCTACCAGAGAATGACATCGTCTCGTTTGTGGTTGGATTAATCCGTCGATTGAAGATAGAACGCGAGACAGAATATTTATCGACTCTTCACTATTTGATAGTAGATGGAGATTGTGTTGATAAAAGTGTAATTGTCGGGATGGTAGATTTTGGGGTAAGCTTGGCGGAGTGTGAGGAGGCTATAACCAGCTTAGTGTTCTTTCCCATGGTGTTCTCCATGTTATTTCAGGGATCCGAAGTATCTAAACGATACCCTAGCGATACCCGTTTTGCATTTGCCATCCGTGCTGGGTTAATTCAGATGTGCTTGAGGTTCATTGAGAGATTTGGGGATCATACAACCTCTCAAGGTGATACACGATCAACTCTGTTCCGCAATATTGAGGGTATTTTCAAGTCTATACATGATGTTGCATTACACAAGAAAACTTGGAAAGCAATAAGACACGAAAGACAAGATATTGAGGAGAAGTTGGAACACCTAGATACAATCATCATTGACGATGTCAAGTGCAAGACGTGGTTAGATAAGATCAAGTCTATCCTCGATATGAATGGCGCATACTGCTGCCGTTGTAATAAGCCACTTGGTAGTAAGGAAAGATTCCAATGCGGGGGGTGTAATATGATGACATATTGCTCTAGATCTTGTCAGAGGGATGATTGGTTGAACGGGCACAGATATGCTTGTTGCAATAAAGATACTGTGACTCCTGGTCAGTTCCAAGGCAGGGTTCTACCAATTACAATACCAGATAATGAAAGAGCCGCTGCCAAAATGGAGGAACTCGAGGTCAATAACAATATGATTCAACTCAAACTCTTCCTGGATCATTCAACAACTATTTTAGAGCAGGCAAAGTCTCTAAATATCCCATTATGCGATTGTGTTGTAAAGTTTGATTTATGTGACTACCCACCAAAAGTTACAACATACCATTACTCTATGGTATACATCGAACCAGAGAAGAAACAATACGAGGCTAGTAGATCAACGAAGAACATTACATGTATGTTTTATTCATATAATTTTACTGGGGACGTAACCAATCATTCAGGGGAGCCCACAACCAAGCTTGGTATGCAAAGGCTCTTTCCTTTTGAATGGCTAACTCAAAATAAGTGAATCAAACTTTCATAAAGATATTAGTTCATATATTTTATTAATCATTATTGTGTACACTTGAAGGTAACTCTGCCTAGACTGCCATAGTCAACATCCACAGAATCACCTTGCTTTAATAGTATCAACTTATCAATGCATACTCCTGTCGATATGACGTCTCCTTTCTTTAGAACTTCTCCGCGTTTGGCAAGTGAGTTGGCTAGCCAGCAAAGGGCATTGAGTGGATGTCCCAATACTTTATCACCCTTTCCATTGGCAACTGTTTGCTCATTTACTTCTAGTGTGCAAGTATGCCTGTCTAGATTATCTAACAAATCGCCAAATGCACCATCCCCGCTGTCACTCAGTTCATTGCCCAGAACTAAAGCGCCATGACATCCGTTGTCTGCAATGAGATTTGTTGCTCCAATAGTCTTGAAGGAGTCTAATGTAGGCATCTTGTACGCGGAAGTGGCTAATTCTACGGTTGGGACGACTCCTCCAACCAACCTTCTGATGGTTTCTGGAGTGTAGACTACATTGACATCCGTCTCCTCCTTTATTCTTAATCCTAGCTCGGGTTCCACAATGATGAAACCGTCTTGCAATCCTAAGCTGGGATCACTGATGGATATTGTAGAATCGGATGAGAATGTTGAATGTGAATACATAAAACCATATAAGGGTTCTGTTACTGATACAGATTCCTGTGCCATCTTACTTGTGGCCGCAATCTTTCTACCGACGACCTTGGTGTTGTATTCAGCTATTGTAGCATCTCTAATAATATCCTGTATCTGATATGCATCATCAATTGATTGTGGAGAATGTTCACTACTGACATTGTCTATCTTGTTGTCTATTGATGATGCTCTCCTTGACGAACGTATCTCATCAGCCGCAGATAGATGCTTCTGATGTATCTTCTTTCCACCTTGTATATCGAATAGTACTTTACCTACCGTCATACGGTTTTGCAGCATCTTCGTTCCTTCTATAACACCATGTCTTGTGAAGTCAAAGACCTCTTGAATATTGATATCTAACTGACCTTCTTGTACCATTTCAAAAACGTCATTACTCCGCTCGACTACTTCCTTTCGAGTTTGAATGAAATCATGTAATTTTGGCCGAGTTATTGTTAGACTGCCGAGCTTTGATAGCAATAGAGGATTAATGTCAGGCGGAGGGCCTGAGGCGTTACCGAAGAACACAGCTGATCCACGAGGTCTTAGACATTGTAAGCTTGACATAGCGCTTGCCTTTCCAACACTATCATATACCACATGAGCTCCATCATTAATTGCAATTGGCCCATAATTCGAGGATAGGATTGGTTCGTCATTATCCTTAGCATACTGTCTTATAATCTCTCGGACTTTGTCAGGTATCTGATCCCAAATCTCATCTTTATTATTGATATCTTTGGTTATAATGACATGATCACATCCCTTTCTCCTTGCTATATCAGCTTTCTCTGTTGTTGAGCAAGTGCCAATAACTTGAGCTCCCTTTTCTTTTGCCATTTGTACTAATATCTGTCCCGTTCCGCCAGCGGCAGCATGAATCACTACCCAATCATCTTTTTTGATACAATAACTATCATTTATGAGGTAATGTGCCGTTAATCCTTGTACTGCAGTTGCTGTGGCAATTTCTAATGATATATGCCTTGGTACAGGCATTAATCTTGTATACTCGACGGGAGTATACTCTGCATAGCTACCAAATTCTCCCTCTTGTAAGTAGACCACTCGATCACCAACTTTTACATCTTTAACATCATTTCCAACTTGACTAACCACACCACCACCTTCACATCCAACAGTAAATGGTAAAGGTAATGGATATAATCCCGATCTTGTATATGTGTCATGAAAGTTTAACCCTGCATAGTGATTTTCAATTAGACATTGAGTAGAGCTTATTGTTGGGATTTTAGTAGAGGTATTCAATTTTAGTTTATTCTCATTGCCAATGTCATTGACTTGAATTGCCAGCATAGTAGATTGAAGTGCTGATGCTGATGTGTGGGAGTATGATATTTGATTAAGTATCAATGGGTGTATACGACGAGTATGGAGTACTCCTCTTGTCATCATCATCGACAATCCAAAGACGAACATGATATCTAATCTAATCTACTGATTGTTTTTTTTTCAATGTGTAGAGGTATCCTTCTTTTACTCTTTGACAAGCTTCATCCGACTAACACTGATCGAAATAGCATTAAACAATGATATATTGACAATAGTGTTGGTATACGAATAGCTTAAACGTCTTCCTCAACACTTGAAACATACAACATATTATCTACCATACCTATGTAAACTCTACTTCAGGTAGTGATTTCTTTTGAGAAGGATACCAGAGACGGTCTCAGGATACGGTGTTGTTTTGCAACATGTTGCAATAAAATACGGCTATTTCCGAAGGTATTTCAGCTATATTAATACCCATTTATTATTGATACAATACGGAAACACGTTGATCTTGATCTTGAAAGTAGAAAACCAACAAAATGAACAACGTCATGTTGCTTGCTATTAGCGCCATAAATTAAGTGCAATTGATAATAGAAAACGCCCCAACACACTAGAAGCATTTAGATTGGTATATTATAGAATAGTATTTTCCAAAATGAGGACCTTCCAGCAGTCGTAATAGACTGCAATCAACCAACACAAATTTGAGATAGAAAAGAACATAACTTGTGCATCGAATTTATATGCATTGCAAAACGCAACTCAACTCCACATACCAACCATCTATTTGAACATTAACCAATTCAAGAATTGAGATAATAGAAAAGAACGGCTTTTGGTGTACGGATTGCAATCAAGCGACTTTTAATCAACTCCGGTACCTCTATCTAATTATTCAATATTATATCATGCCAATATACACACAAAAATATACCGATGACATACCGTCTCAACAACAGCAACAGCGAGAACGGTCCAATAGTATCTCGCCCACAACCTCAATGGCGGATCTATGCTTATATTCAGAATTGAAGCATTCTACTAACGAGCAAAGCGAGCCACTTAAGAATCCTTCTACTGAAATACAGCCTACTCATCACAAGAAGGTTGCAAGTTTAGATTCATTAGCATACACTCTATCAGGAAAGTCCGAATTTGTGTCCTTTGTTGTGTGTTATGGTGTGTTCAATATGAAGACTCGGTCATTCGAATACTTCATTTGAACTTAGTTTGTCTTTATTATGATTGCCTTTGCAAGCCGCATTTAACATATGTTTGCAATCACTTCTCTCTTTCGTCTTCCTAAACTGTGAAACGCGCATCTTTTAGCTGAATCGGACAGTACATTACCTACCCAAAACCTTAAACCCCAACATCATCATAGACAAATTGAAAGTTCAGATTCTTTGTCATTAACATATACCAACACTTCATTGGAGGATGAAGTATTGGCTGACTACTTGTCTTCATCTGAACGAGATGAAGAAGAAGAGGAAGGAGAAGATGTATCAACTAATGAGTTTGATCAAATGATGAATCGAGGTGCATACCTTCGAAAGTTGCGTATGCTGGCGTTAGCTGACGAAGAGGAACGTCGTCAGACTACTTCTTCTATTTCTACCCAACATTGTCAATCTGTAGACTGTGAAGAAGAGAAGAAGGAAGCAGATTCAATAGAAGAAGTACAAGAAGATGAAATACAAACACTACCCAACAACAAACGTCTACTAAACTACAATTCCTACCTATCACATCAACGTTATTATGATGATCTAAAACATGCTGATATACACTACATTGATTATGGAAATATATACAATTCCAAATCAGGTGAGAATGGTGGACGATTGGTAGTAGAACAACGCAAGAGTTTAGGTAAGGGTGGATTATGTTGGGATGCTGCATATTGTTTAGCTGAGTTTGTTATTGATCGTGAGGATGAGTGGTCTCAGACATTGCAAAGTAATGATCCTCAAGAAGGTGAGAAGGAGATGAAGCCGAAGATTGTCGACTTAGGTGCAGGAACTGGACTATGTGGACTTATGCTTGCCAAGGCTACAAGAAGTCATGTGGAGATTACTGAAGTACCCGAGCTTGAAGAGTTAATGGCTGATAACGTCAGGCGTAACTTCTTTGAAGAAGATGATCAATCTGCAGATGATGAGATGATCACTGGACACGATGGCAAGGCCAAGGGTACAATCTCAAGTAGAGTATTACGATGGGGCGTCAAAGAAGATTATAAAGGTGCTCCATATGATGTAATTGTGGGTGCTGATATTGTCACATCACTGTATGATCCTGTGGCATTAGCACAGACATTGCATGATTTGAGTCACTCTAATACCCGGATATATATTTCAGGCAAGTCAAGATTAGACAAGCCACATGAGATTTTCAACACTGAGATGAATCGATTGTTTGAAAAAGTTGAGAAGGTAACTGAAGTTAACAGTAGGCTTCGAAGTCCTGGTGTGTTTGTAATCTGTGCAGAAGGAAAGCGGTATGCTCTGGGCTTAGATGATTAGATTATAGAGAGATTAACTTAAGATAGAGACGTATACAGAGCAGTAGTGTAGAAGTTTGACGATTATCTCACTTATAAACAAACTTGAATCTCCCCTCCGTCACAACCAAGTAGGACTAGCTGACGACAGGGTAGCAGTGCAATGGAACTGATATTGAACTTGTTAGAACTTGGTATTCGGTTGCCTCTGTAATCAGACATTACAATCCTACTAGCAGCCACGTCATTGGATTGACCATCTTGTTGAGGCTCTTGGGGAAGTGACATGAAGACAGCCTTCCGCCCCGAAGCAGCACAAAGGAGAAGGTTACTCTCACCTGGTATTGATACTAGACCATCGTTGTTGAACTGATGAAATGTAGCATTCATGGCACATTCTTTCCCAGGAATTAATCTTAGTCGGTGGTGTATTTGCCAGATCCCACAACACAGTCGTTTTGTCACCACTAACAGAGAGTAGTCTATACTTTGATATTGCGGCCAAGTGTTCAATAGACTTTGCATGACCTTTCCAACAACTTAAAAGCTTACCAGTCCGACGATTAAAACAATGAATATGCCCCATTCTACTACCGATACAGATCCAATCTGAAGCAGGAGTGACGGATGTTAATTCAAATGACGCTGTAGTATCGTCGTTGCTGTCGTTATTGCTGTTGACTTGAGTTTGAGTTTCATTTATCAATGTTGATATGTTCCAAGTGAGTCTTCTAAACATCGGGTCAGTTGTATTATCATTCGATGTATTTGTAGACCCTTGCCATCGAGTATCAATAATGTAGAGATGACTTGATGAGATGGCGGCCAATGCACCAGTTGATTCGCTTACGATCTCTCTGGATCCCGTTCCCTTGGCAAGCAAACTGAAACCGATAAAGTCATCGGTAAGTGAAAGGGAGCTCACTGTCACTTGCTTCTCGAAATTGTACAGATGGAGGCCACCATCACATACTAGAATGTTGCTATGATCATAGAAATCAACCTGCTTGATTGGAAAACTTCCAAACTTCTTCTTATGAATCAACTCAGGCGGATGACGTCTTAAATCAAACAGAATAATCTCACCAACGCTTTTTCCAGCAACAAGCATGCTCTCCGACTTATTAGCTGACATGCATGTAATGCTAATCGGTGTTTCACCATCTGCCTCTTCTAATGCAACAGAGTCTTTGTCTTTGAGCATGGTACAACTCATCATCCGTGGCTGCCAAAGGTACCTGACAATGCCTTCTTCACTTTCTACTCTGTGCAATCCTATCAACCAAGCAAGGTCTCTCTTTTGTTGTGAGTATTCTTCTTGATCATCAGGTAATTGAGTCGTAGTTGTACGAGAAGATACTTCCCTTGAAAGATGGCTGACAGATGATGACTGTGCCTGATCGACAGGCTTTGTTGATGATGTCCTTTTTGGAGCGCGCAGTTCAAACGCATCTCCTCCAATCGATTCGTGTATATCATCATAGGACTCTCTTTCTCGTACCTCACCATCTTCTTCTTCAGGAGTCTCACTTATTGCCGGCGGAGGGTCTAAGATACTTTCTTCTTGAATACCTTGAGCTTGGCTGAGCCAAGACAGGAATCTCGTTGAAGATTGACAGTGTATTTCAAACAGCTCAGCTCCACAAACAGTCTTCGCCTCCATTGATATTGTATAAGCGACATCAATGCCCGGTAAATCCATGATGTTGTCAACATCGTAAGATTTGCCGCCTTGAGAGGCATCGTCATGTAAAGCCATTGTCACATAGTTGTGTGTCACATGAGCGCAAAAGTTATCTACCAGAGCTAACACTTCATAGGAGTGTGATGTATCTACTTTTAATCGAATGATATCACAGATGAGAAACCCGGCCACTTTCAATAGCTCGTTACTCATATCCAAGTCTGAATCTCTTGTTGGTTTTGATATATATTCAAATGATATTACTAGAAGCTGAAGTAAAGGTAACCCTGAACTTGAGTTGAAGTAGTACTTTACAATAGTCTTTGAGTCAATATGGGGGAGACAGCTCCGAAGGAGCACCGTCAAATCTCTTAGGATATCAAATGAATTAGATGTGAGGTGTGTTGGGATGATCGTACGAAGAATAGGCTTGCATATAAGGTTCCCAACGGATTCCTCTGGTAAGAATGGGAGAAGACTCATCAATGATTGGATAATGGCATTACCTTGAGAAGTTGTTGCTGATCTACCAATGTTCAATAACAGCGAAGGAACCAGATACTTGCAACACAGTGATGAGCCTAGTGTTTCATCTTGAATCAGTAATGATGGATAAAGTATAAATGTGGATTGTAGTTGAGTAGTAGTTGAACGACATAGCTGCTCAATGATGAAATCAACTACCCGAGTTATGAATGCCTCTCCAGATGAGGCAGAGTACACTGCTTTGAGTAATGGTATCGAAAGTAGCAGCTTGTTTAGCTCTTCTATGATGACTTTCTGCTTATGCTGGCTGTCTGATGCATATTCAATCACCTTTTCCAAGAAGTCAAATAGTGATGATACAATTAAATCATCTGAAGAGTTGTCCCGAGCATCGAGGTGAGTAAGATTAAGGAAGCACACGAGACAAAATCAAACATTAAACATACCTAAAATGATACCTCTACTCAACGAAAGTACATAATTGTGGAATCTATCAGTGAGCGAAGAGCCTATAATGACACAGCCTTCTATGAAGGAATCAGTTGATGTCAATGGATATAAGATTGTTGGTAGAATCAAGCCAAGAGAAGTACTTGAGAAAGACTCGAGAGAGTGACCGTTTTGAATTATCATCTGCACTTGTTCCAACCTAGTGGATCTTGATGTGGATTCATTATCATCTACAGTATCCAGATCTATTTCCCTTCGTCTAAATGTCAAACTCTGTACTTTGGATAATACTTGATATACTTTTTGGAAATCATTTGAAGTTTGACGAATGTCAAAAGTACCCATTTGTAGTTTGTTGATGGCCTCGTCAACCAGTTTACTTGGGATGACTCTAGCCGAAGTATAACAGTCTCTTAACAGTGATCCGATGGTAGATATGTCTCTCTGTTTTCTAGATTCAAAGTCATCTGTAATACTGTCATCATTACCAATCAATGGATTGGCATCATCTTCTACCATATTCTTATTAGGACCTTGCTTGAATGTAGTTCGTATAGCCGTGGCTACCGTTTTTCGAATCTCATTGTGTTTCTTTGGGTGTGGAGCAATAAAGAGTTGAACAAACTGAGTTCGAGATGTTCTCATGTCGTTTGTTTCACCAGCAGATGAGCTTGCAAGAACTGAATGGCAGTTTCCTTGACATTGATCATGACATCCTCCATTGCCATAAGGCATGGTAGATAGAACGACATTCTTCTCGTCAACTGCTCGTTTCCCGGAGAGGGCCTCGCCAAACGTTAAATCAATCCAATGATGCAGTTGTCGGCTGACATGTGCACTCTCCAACAGACTCCGATGGTAACTTATGAATGAATCTGAGCTGTCGTTACACCAATGTGGTAAAGCCAGATCATTCATATCATCGTGACTTGAATGAAATATATTAGGTTGTAGATTAGACAGGTAAAACTCTAGTGTAGCTTCATCCGGAGTCCAATCATACATTGATTTAATACTACTTGGATAATGTTGCCCTATGAAATCATCTCTGACAACTGCCTTTAAATGTGAAATGGGGAGAGCTCGTGCACGATAGACTGTATAAGTCAACTCACAGATACTCTCGGGTATATGATGAGGTGGAGAAGCATGCATGTAGGTATGATCCATTTGATCGTCACCCTTCTTTAGCCTAAAACGTGACTTTGATAGATCTCTCCACGGACTACCTGATGCACCAACTTTACCTTGATCACCTAAATCTATTTCAAATGTAAAGTCCGTTACCCATGGAAGTATTGGTGGATTGGAGTGATCTCCAACAGTTCTCCCGGCTGCTGCATTCAACATCATGAGATAGCACAAATTGGTGAGTTGACCTCTCTGCCATTGTATTGTCGGAACATCGCCGTAACCTGGATATGGAAGTATTGTTTGGTGTTCTTCGTTCTTGTCAGATTGTGGAGAACCATTGTTGTTGAAGATATTCCGCCACTTCCTTCTACTTGGACTTGATATCTCTTCCTCGTTATCAACTTGTATTCTGCTAGCCTTGTTACCCTTTTGTATATTATTCTCAGGCTTTGACTCAGTAATGGGCACTACTAATCTCATCCATCCATCGTCTTGAATGTATATCCTATCAGGTGATAACTGTTCACCGAGAGTAATTCCTCGCGAGTGACAGTAGCTCACAGTATTGAACAATTGTAAGGTCAAGAACCGTATACGAAGATCAGCAACATCAGCACGATAGCATGAGCCAACTTTAAATGACTTCCAAGGTCGCCTCCGACGTATCTTTGGAGGAGGTTGGTCAATAATAGCACGTGTGGCATCTCCAATCTTTCGTAAGTCGTTCAAGAACTGATTAGGCGTTGGTGTATCTTCTTCTTCTTCACTACTATCTTCCATAGTCGGGTCGGAAGACGGGTGAGTACTTTGTTTATTCCTAAATCCCAAATCAATAGATTTGTGACAAGTGCAGAGGGTATTGTTTTGCTTTCTTCTACCACCACGGAGCCATGGTGGCAAACCTTTCTTTTTGGAAGTCGGTGAGCCCATCAAAGAGTTATTTGTCAACGGTTCGACCTCATGCCCTTCCATTCCAGGAAAGAGCGGCCGAGTAAGAAAGTCATCCGTCCGTAACAGCTCACTAAGTGATCTATGTTTTGTAGGTGTGATGTCGAATACTGATATGAAAGATTCAGACTTGGCGTTGTTGATCTGATCCGGTGATGTCTCCGTTGTTTCAGTATCATCATTCTTTGAAGTGCATCTCGTACAAGATATAAGCGGCGCTAGGCCGGGATGTAGAGCTTGGTATAACTTATAACTACCGTCGGGTGAGAATATATCCTCCGAATCTTTCTTTTGTAATGGCAATATATCGACTGTTTTATGTAGCAGATTCAAGTTGGTATTATCCAACCCCGTCGTATGAATTTCTCTTTTATGTATTTCCTCATCATTATTATCATTTGGTATAACATCTGCTGTGGTCAATAGAGGTAACTTTGCATGAACAGCACGTCCTCTTTTGAGGGTGCAGCTCAAATCTATTTCAGATTGACTAGTTGGAGAGGAGTCCTCTGGTGACCAAACCCATGATATCAATGTATTGTCAGAGTGGAATTGTTTCATATTCTTCTTCTTGTGCTGTTCATCTCTTATACCTCTGAGTTTTCTATGCCATGACTCCCCTGTAATATGGTCATCGTCATCGTCGTCAAATAATGGATCACTCATGGGTGATGATAGCAGTGAATTAAGCGATGTCTTCATTTGAGTTTGAGTAGCCGATTTAGGTGCTGATGATGAAAGTCCATTGTGTTGTGATTGTTTGCCGAATATACCTCTTCTCATATTAGAAACTTGTGGCGGCTCATTGGACTTTCCTGATTGATTTGATGGATTAGTTGCCTTCTTCTTATTAGGGGAAGCATACTTTGTATCTTCGTTTAATAATGGTCCGTAGTTTGGTGGTGCAATAATAATTGGAAATGGATTAGTTCTTCTCTGATGATGTTGCAATCTACGTCCAGCTTTGGGTATACTACCAAGCTCAACCTCAACTTCCTGACCAAAGATTTTGATGGGTTGCGATGCCAATACTTTTGATGCACCATCACTCATTTCCTCGAATGTAATGGTGCCGATACCACCATGAGATAATGATGCAGTTGATACCTGACCAAATAATGAAAAGAAATCTTTTAAATTATCTTTGTCAACATTCGTAGGCAGATCTTTTACAACCAAAATGTTGTTTGTGGTATTAACACTTGATTGTTCATTTATTGTTGAGTTTATATAATTATAGTATTGATCATCTAAACTTTCAAATGAGGTCGGTTGCCATGGATGATAGAATTGAAAGTTCTTCTTCATCATTTCTAATTGTACACTTGTTTGATCTTTAGTGGATATAACAGTTGACATTGTAGACAGTGCAGCAACATCATTCATCGTTTTTGTTGCAATAGATATGATATCCTCCATTGCCTCGTTATCTATAGGCAGAACCATCGCTTAAATATCCTCTACTCCATCCATTAATCCTATATTATCGTTGTATATCACGGCAGGAATTAGTATATAGGTTATGAAATGTTAGTTGTCTAACACATCACTAAATTATTATCAATATAAGAGTTTTGTGCACATGATGTGCACATCGCAGCTTTTCGATTCTAGCCGACTTTGTACAACTCTATGATGATGATGCTTTGTACTCTGATTATTGATCGTTTGGTATGGGTATAGGGTTTATATCATACTGCTTCACTTCCTCTTGCACTTCACCTCTTTCAGGGGGTAGTCCAAAGTATCATCAGTTTACCTAGCCGAGCTAGACCCGGGGGAAGAAAAACGCAAAGAGGGGGGGAAGAGAAAAAAAGAGCGAGCCGTAGGCGAGCGCCGTTTAATCGCCATATAAATGGATGGACACATAGACATACTGTGGTCATCATCTGGCGGCGCCGCCTACTGCGGCACGTTGTACTACTCTCCCATATAAATATGATATACCATAGTAAGCATGACAAAGGATAAGAAATCAACCGGCTAATGGGCAAAGGGCAACAAAGATTAGGACACACTATTAATGAAAGAGACTTCCCCGACGTTGATGAGGGATTGGCAGCAAAACAGAGTATGTTAATGAAAGCTTACATACGGGATTATCTACACGTTCGCTACAGTTTGAATTGTGAGATGGCAACAATAGTATCCGAACACTCCTGTGCAATAGATCATCAACACAAAGTTGTTCAGCATGCAAAGGGCGGAGATGCATCTCAATCATTTACAGTAGTATATCAGACGTTGGATTTGTATTATTTTACGGTGCAGTACCAACGGATGATATGAAGTGGGTACAATTGGCAATGGAAGAAATTGTAGAGAGGCATGGTGCCATTCTAGATCCAGACAATCCCCACCAACTATTACAGCAAGGTAACCTACCAAAGTATATCTATGTTGACAAAGATTGCTGCAATGGAAAGGAGGGAGGCCGTACCGATAGCAACAAGTTCTTTTATGGTATGATTAAGTTACTCGATGCATTTCATCTGATTTTACGAATCGGGAGAGAGATTAACTCGGAGCATGATCGCAAGGCCAAGTTCATGCGTCAATTAGCTCAGTGTATCTTTACATCATCGGCAGAAGATATGAGGAAGCTGGACGAGGCGAGACAAGCAGGTAATATCAATGATTTAAACAACAGACAAAAGAAATACGATAGAACAAAGTTTGTACGGCGGGTAATTAGAGATCCCAAAGTTATTGGATCTAAAATACTCCTACTGCTCAAGGCCAATATAGCATTAGACCGAGAAGCAAGGTATCAGTTTGAGAAAGCCAGGCATAGCTGTGAGAATCTCCGCCAGCAGACACCGCATACCCACTCATTACAAAGAAAGTTAAGAAATGTATAGTACAACAAGTTACACATATTTTAAATGGGTGCGTATTGGATCAAGTATCAATGAATGTTTCAACTGGAAGTTCAAACTACCGTGGTAGCGGAGTATCTCTGCCAACGTATAGATCAGCACGGGGTAGTAGTAAATGTGAAGTAGTTCACTCAGTGACAGATCGGGGCATATATACATACAACAATGTGTGTCAAATTACGTTCGATGCACGCCTCCATTGGAATTAACAAACATGAACGGTGAACTGGCAAGGAAATTGAATAAACCAGCTCTACCAGATAGTGTTGCACCGTCGGAGGTCGAAAATGCCAACATTGTATCAAAGACATCACTTCGATTTGGCTTTGATTACTGCCACCGTGTATTAGATTAAGCAGCGAGATGACATCCACCATCAGGTTATGTTGCAATTGGATAATGATGAATTAACCATGGATGTCGAGGACTACAACATTGATTCTCCTGACGACATAGCCATCATTGAGGACGATGCGGCCGCCGATGAGGTTGTTGATAATGCACCATCTACCGCAACGTCTACTCTTCCAATCAATGTAGACATACCCGATGAAGTAGACGGTACGAACCTCCATGGTATTGTAGCGGCATTAGATGACGAGTTGGCTCTTACTACAGATACTCTACCCAATGTTGTTGGAGAAGATATCGATGATATTGTAGAATCAAGGTCGACATTAGCTCAATGTTTGAATAAGTCCAACGAGATGGCGGCAGCAGCGGGTATTGATCTCAACACCACCGGCGCCAGCGAGACAGAACAGTTTACTAATCTACAACAAGTTAAAGGTAGAAGGAACGTATCACTACGGAGGCAACAAAATCAACAATCTGCAGTGGTCACGCCTAGCTTTAACAAGCCAATGGAGGAGAAGTGGATTAGTCTTTGGTCTGACCCTAAAATTGGACAGCCACAGAGAGGGAATACAACCTATTATACGTGGTACAATAATATATCGGTTGCTTACGAGACATGGAGGCTAATGAATTGAAGAAAGCTAAGGAAGAGAACCGTACTCCTCCGCCACTATATTCTGTTAACTTTGCAGAGGCAAAGAAGTGGTCAACAAAGATGAAAGGATTATCAAATCTAGCGCACTCTACCGGCGTTGTTAATGAAGCTACAATGGATATATGTGCCAACTTAGATACGGTTGTAGCTGCCGTTGATGATGATAATAATGCATTATTTTGGGCTTGGTGCCGCGAAATCAGCTGACAATCTTCAAACACATATACAACCTATGGAGAAGTATGTACACGAGTCCCCGTCATCAAAGGAGGTTAATGATGTATTGGGAAGGGGTACCGATGCCACCGACTCTGAGATAAAGAAATTGCTTAAGAAGGAGAAGAATAAGAAGGTATCGGCATTACAAATAGATCCTGCATTACAGATTCGTATTGAGGCAGCTGCTGCCAATATGATGAAGCTTGGTATACGACGCTATATGCCAACTCAGAATGAATCCGGGAAGAGAATAGTATTGTGCAAGGTGTGTGGTCAGCCATGGAGTTATGAATTGAATGATATTCCTCATAGACAGATGGCAGAGAAAGGATCTAAGCAGTTCCGGTTCTGCCGCTAGCTGACGACCACCAGATACTACGTGATTTGTCAAATAGTACGCATTCGATTGCTACCACGTGGAACTACGTGGGATTTTAGGGTATGTGTACGTACATACTCAAATTTGTAGAAAAGGTCTTTTGACCGTATAATTTAATTTTAACCTTTTTCTTGTTTGTTTAACAACATCAAATGACTTTATTGTCACCGCTCTTAGCTTTATCGCTATAGAACAATTATAAGTATACTTGCGTAAGCATTATACTTCATAGATTAACAGTCTCGACAGCTCTTGAATCATCGGGCTAACGATTTCGGCTGTCTATCGCCACAAGGCTAGTAGGAGAAATTTCAGTTTACCCTACCAGGTAACTCCAACCACTTTTAATTGTGTTCCGTTCGGTCAGTTTAAGAATAAAATTGGCGATACACTGAAAGTAAGGATACCAGAAAGGAGCTTTATCCGGTACTCAGATTCAATGCTTATTACTACTCACGAGATTTGTTGCTCATTTGCTTAGATCCAGCCCCTTACTTGTTGTTATGTGATATACTCTTCGGCTCCGCCCTAATAGTGGCCATATATCGTCCAGCCCTATCGTTCATCAGGTCTCCTCCTT
>Ga0214481_100609_pt1 | contig 17642 bp, 12 predicted proteins | sample M1_20Mar14CPVII9_4_FD_165057 | JGI IMG/M metagenome (GOLD analysis project Ga0214481, IMG submission 165057) | Marine eukaryotic communities from Monterey Bay, California, United States - M1_20Mar14CPVII9sort6BwellG10 | ecosystem: Environmental > Aquatic > Marine > Unclassified | place: USA...
ATAAGTTATGGCACTATATGATGCATCAATGGATAGCTCTTTATATAAGCTTTCTATCGATATATGGGTCGGCTATGGAAACTTCACCTGAAAAAATTTTAGTGCATAACATTCCAACCATACGGTAATAACAAATAAAACTGTCGAGTCGAGATGAGATTGGAATGAGGTATCCTAGGATACTGAACTTTTCGACTCTCTCTCTCATTGGCGGGCGGTAGCACGTCGGTTGTATTGTGATGATGATGTAAGTAAATATGGTCAGCAAAGAAGGGAGGACAAACGATTGAGTGACTAAAGAATACACCCAAGCAGTGTTGAATGTACAATAAGTTCAACAAAGGAGTGTTTAGTTCTCTTTACCGAGTAACACAAACAGACCTACTACTACACATATATCATCCACACGCTCTTCTCAAACTTTAAGCGTCCACACCCTTTTCTAAATGTACTAAATCTAACACCTGTCTCAGATTACCACTTGTTACTAGGAAGTCTTCGAATCCTCTGTTGATCTCATCCTGCAAACTTGTTCTCTGTTCATCACTTAACTCTTGCATTGCCTGTTGCAATCCCCGAACACGCTCAGCCTTGGCAATCACACGTCGTTCATACTCATGCGGCATGTGGAATGGAGAGAGCGTTAACAGATCTGCTAGGATGCGACAGTAATCACTTTCGGGAAGCACTCGAGCCGCCTTGCTCTCACGATGCTCGCCTGTTAGGCTGGATGTCGTACTATGAACTGTAGTACTTTCACCGCCAACTTCATCATCTTCCTGGGTTGATGGGTATGCAAGCTAAATCAGGTGCATATAATTGATTGTTGGCCGCCATCATGCCTTCAAATTAAGGTATGATATCTTCCTTTTTGCTACATAACGATATCAAGCACTAATTATCGTTTGATCGCCAACTCAATACTCAAGCAGTCAATATTGTATTCTCTGCGTGGACAATACACTTACTACCGAACATATCATATCGTTCGTTGTGGCGTGTAGTATATAGTTTTACTGTGTTGTTTTGGTGGCGGCGACTACAAAGAAAACATTAATGCAAAAATTTTGAACATGGTTACAACATAAGAATGTTACAAACTAGCAACTAACAACATTTCGTACAGGAAAGTATGTTGGAGCATTTTTCAAAGCTGTATCAATTGGCAGTAGGTGGTAATCTGCTGTTTTGGTTTACTATAATTCACATCTGTCCCCCCAAACAGCTAATACAAAATAATACCACAAATGGAATCAATTAATACGTGTGCCGCATGTGGCAAGGAGGGTAATAGCAGCGATATGAATACATGTAACAAGTGCAAGGAGGTGAAGTATTGCAATGCAACATGTAAGAAGAAACATCGATCAAAACACAAGAAGGCATGTGAAAGACGAGTGGCTGAATTACACGAAGAGGCATTATTCAAAGAGGTAGAGAGTGAAGAGTGCCCAATCTGTCTGCTACCCATGCCAATTGAAAGTAAGAACACTCTGTTTGAAGCATGCTGTGGGAAACGTATATGCAACGGCTGTAGTTATGCAATGGAGATGAGTGAAGGAAAGGATCTATGTGCATTCTGTAGAACACCGAAATTCTATTCTGACGAGGAGATGATCAAAAGAATAAAGAAACTAATGGATAATGGCAATGCTGGGGCATTTCATCAGCTAGCTGGATTATATGTTCGGGGTCTATACGGTATGCCACAAGATCGTCAAAGGGCAAATGAATTAAATCTCAAGGCAGGAAAGGCAGGATATTCTGATGGATATCATAACTTGGGTTTATCATATGATCATGGACGGGGTGTAGAAGTGGATAAAAAGAAGGCTAAACACTATTTTGAGCTTGCAGCTATGAAGGGGAATGTCAACGCCAGGCATAATCTTGGTTATATAGAGGAGGAGGCCGACAATACCCAACGAGCTTGCAGGCACATGTTGTTGGCAGCAAAGGTGGGGCACGAGAAAGCTTTAGAGGCAGTCAAGAGAGGGTTTCAATTTGGATTTGTTCCAAAAGACGAAAATGCTATTACTCTTCGAGCACAAAAGATTCAAGATGAAATGAAGAGTGATGAGAGAGACAAAGCTTCAATTCACTACGCATCAGCGCACACACACAGATAAGAAAGCTTAACACTACAGAAACTAGCAGCTGTGTGCCCTTAGAGTCACATTATCTCTTCATTGTCAATATTTATAGATAAAGAATGAATACACCAAAGCAGGAATGTAAGAAAGGGGTGTTTAGTTCTCTTTATTCTGAGTAACACAAACATACACTACCTACACACATATATCATCCACACGCTCTTCTCAAACTTTAAGCGTCCACACCCTTTTCTAAATGTACTAAATCCAACACCTGTCTCAGATTACCACTTGTTACTAGGAAGTCTTCGAATCCTCTGTTGATCTCATCCTGCAAACTTGTTCTCTGTTCATCACTTAACTCTTGCATTGCCTGTTGTAACCCCCGAACACGCTCAGCCTTGGCAATCACACGTCGTTCATACTCATGCGGCATATGAAAAGGAGAGAGCGTTAATAGGTCTGCTAGGATACGACAGTAGTCACTTTCGGGAAGTACTCGAGCTGCCTTGCTCTCACGATGCTCACCAGTTAGGCTGGATGTGGTACTATGAACTGTAGTACTTTCACCGCCAACTTCATCATCTTCCTTATCAGCCACTGCTTTCTCTTCCTCACTAGCAATTGCAGCAGCTTCAGCTTCTTGCGATTCTCTCAGCAGTTGACGGCGAATACGAGCATCTTCACTCTCGACTGGTACGAGAAGTACATCAAACTCAGATGATGGGAGAAGAACGGGAGTTTTCATCGACACATCCACAGATCCACCTAACGCACGGTCGTCTGCTCCAGGAGAGAGACTACCCGATGAATCAAGATTACCTGGTGAGCCAGGTGGTTGAATGTTTGGTAGCTGAGGCACCTCAATCTTGCAAAGTTCTACAGGAATCTTCCACTTGTTACTTGCACACTGTAAAGTGGGCAATGTGGACGTAGGACTTTCACTCCGCTGATGCCCCCTTCCCGGACTCGCAGTGGTATCTCCAGCAACACTTCCATTCGAACTACTAGTGCCACTTGCACTTCTCAAAACTGCAGCCAGGCCAGTTGCCAACAAGTCTTCTCTCAACCCTTCATAATAAGTATTATACGGTGCAAACTGACAACCACGATTATCACCCACGAGCAAAGGTGGACTAGGCGTGAAGAGATAATGTACCACATCAAACGAGTTCGACACTACGAGACGTCGTGCCGCCGAAGTTATTGTGGTTCGCTCACAGTCAACCACATGTAACAACCCAGCAACCGCCCCAACGACGATTGTACAATCGGTACAAGCCGCAATAGTCGCATGCTCAAATGGTTGAAGCAAGTAGAATGTTGTATCGGCACAATCGGCAATGTGTAAATCATGCAAACGTCCAGATTCCTGAGCTTTCTGGTGTGCCGATGATGTTGACGCCACGGATGACTTTCCTGATGCGACAGATGACTTTCCGTCAGTACTATTTGCTGTACTGTGTGTGGGTGATGCCCTGCCACCACCACTTCCACCACTCGTATCCTTACCAATCTCGAGAAGAACAGTCGTAGAACGTAGTTTTTGATAACTCAACTCCTTCAAGTAGTTGTCATCCTTACCGTGTTCAGATTCGGCAATAGACACACCTCGAGATCGTGGTGGTGAGATTGGTTGATGACCACCGCCGATGGACAACTTTGAAAGCTTCGATGTTACATCATCCGAGGTATTATCACAATCCCCATCCAAGGCAGCCATTGTTAACTCCTCTTCTAAATATCTACGTAATATACGTTCAGCGTCAGCCACGGTAATTAATCCATTCTGCATCAAATTCCAACGATGAGACATGGGAGTATTGGCTGGCTTACCCTGCCGTGACTCCATCTCTTCCATTGCCAATATTTTTAATATATGTTCACCAATTGCGATTGGAGGCTCGTCTACCAGTCCCCCACTAGGTGCCTGCAATACCAAATGTAACCTATCTAATTCCTCAATCTGGAAGATGCGTGTTATCATGATTTATGATGATGAAAGAGAGGAGATGATAACATTTGTTAGTGCATATACGACTTGCATGGGCAAACACAGGCAAACTAAGGCCAAATAAAGCAGTCAAATGGCCGAGGCATCATATTAAACACACGCATTCACACGATAAAACAATACAAACGCGGACTTTCCTGTAATTCAATATCAAGACCAATAGTTGAATGTTCAACACTATGCTGTTGATCAATTGACTTAATATCAATATTATTACCACCACCTGAATATCGATGTACATTTGACGTACTATTCTCAACGCCACTTCCCCGTGCAGCCAGGGTAGCAACAGCCTTACAAGCCGCGACATTCCGTGGCACTGCACAGAGCAAAATAAACTTGCGTAAATTACTTAATAGGAAACTTGCACAGTTTGCATTATTCTGATGTGACCCCGCCGCATGCAATCGTGTACGTGGACTTAACGACTTGTGTTGTAATAATGCCGTAAAGTCTAATGATGACCTTCCTTCACCACCAGAAGTAGGACTAGAAGGAGAGTCACTACTACTAAATCGACGTTCATCTTCACCAGATGTACAGCGTAAGAATGCCTCCATCTCACAATGTACAAGTAAGAACATACTAATTAACCAAACTGGTAATTCTTTCGCTGAATGTCGTGCTGGCTTCATTGCTCCTCCACTGTTATTATTCCTAGTTGATGATGAAGATGGATGGCTCGGTGAGGTTGCCGATGACGGAGTGTCAGGAGCCTTACTATTCCGTCCATCAACCGATGATAATGGTCCATCACTCCGCACACTACCCATACTAGACTGTGATCCACAACTCAACAATGGAGGGATATAACTAGATGTAGTAGTTGGTGTCATAATTAAGGAAGTTTGATTGTGTTTCTTCATGATCGTCCCGCTACTCCTACCATCAACACTACTGCTACTTCCACTAGCAGTAGTGTTATTTACACCCAGAACACGATTACGAACTTCAGCACCACTCCCACCTCCTCTAACAGTTAAACTGGCTACATATAATGTATGGAACATGGTTGCCATTTCCCAAAATAAGGCCGCGGATGGTTCACTCCATTTTAATATATTCCAAGCCTCGGTAATCCACGTGGTGTAATGTGTCCGATAGGATGAGTAGGATTCAAGTGCTTCTATTGTTGATAGTAATGATAATGGATTTATATTCTGTTGCTGATTTTGATTGTTAATATTGTGATCAGTGGGTGTATTGTTGGAATGGGATGAAACTGAAGTACCCGGTGTTGATACCGTCCCTGGTGTGGATGGTACCCCTCCCCTTGATGACCCGCCACTAACATTATTGGGATTGGTAGAGGCAGTACCAGTTTGTAATAATTGCAAGATATGAAGTGGCAATTGTTGATTTGATTTTGGTGTACCAGGAGCCTGAATTGTTGAACTACTTGCTGATCTGAATACACTTCCCTTATTATAACCACCACTTGTACCACCACCAACACTATTATTGTTGGTATTATTCCACGAGGTACCAATTAATACATCAACCAAGTCACTACCATTGAATATATTAATACGTTCACCACTACTAAGTACACCAGCTGTATTAGCAGAGTGTTGTGCTTGGATACTTAATGACGAAGCCAATTGTAATACTAAATTAGTTGATAGGTTGTAGGCATGATCGGGAGAGAGCGTCGCACCTGAGAATGCATGTGGCTTTGATGCTATTGATTCTGATGTTGTACTTGTACTTGTTGTATTATTGTTTGATGTTGTGTTATTGTTTAATTGTTGAATAGGTTGCAGTGGATTTGAAGTTCGGTTAGAACGATGTATTGAGGGGGGTGATGGATCATTAGTATCTCCCTCATCATCTGGATGATCACCACCTTCGTTTGGGTTTATCATTATTGTTGTTTATTGCGTCGCGTTGCTAAGATAATAATAAGTTATGTTGTTGATAAAAGGAGATCAAATGGTATCAGTTTGTTGTTATGTAAAAGAAGATAGATAGAGAAAGTCCTCTCGATCAGCATCTTCTATCTGGTACACAACATTGTATGACCGAGGGATTGTTATTCTATTACAAACGATATGCTCAAATGGAACTTACTCCTTTATTATCTTTAGAACATCTTCTCTGCTTTACCTCATACTCGCCGCAACAACTCTTCTATCTTCTTCTAGCTAATAAACAACAGACAAATAAGTCCGCAATAATATTTAATTCCGTACGACAATGGTCCAAAATTCGACCGCTTATACCGCTTATCAAAACAATAATTTATTGGAGGTCTAGTTAGATAGTAAGTTTAACTCTGACAATATCATCTTCTAATCATCATATACAAATATGTTCTCCTCCGCCGTACGTACCACAGCATCACGATTTGCAGCACGAGCTGTCGTCGGTACTTCATCCAGAGCAACAGTACAGCCATCAATGATTGCTGTTCGATCTTTTGCAAGTGTGAGTTTATTAGTTTGATATTGTTTGCATAGTGTGTATGATTTTAGAATGGCGTCTGTTATGTGTAGTGCAACATGGCAATATAATACAGTTCTTTGTAGTGTTTAGGAGATTTGAGATTTAGGCTGTGGTGTTCTCTTGACTCAGCCACACATATTTTGACTTTTCTCTACCCAATACTTACAAATTCATTCAACAAATACTTACTACACATTCCAAAAATACATCATATCAATTAATATATTATAACAGACATTCTTACCACCAGCAGAAGTACAAGAACGAGTATTATCAGTAATTAAAATTTTTGATAAAGTCGACCCATCCAAGGTTGCCGCAACATCAAAATTTGGTGATGATTTAGGATTGGATTCATTAGACTCAGTGGAAGTTGTTATGGCAATTGAGGATGAATTTGCAATTGAAATTCCCGACGCCGAGGCTGATAGGATTGGTAGTGTTGGTGATGCTGTTGAGTATATTGCTGCTCATCCTATGGCAAAATAAATCAATTTGTTATTAACCATTTAACAATGAGAAATTTGAGGCGTGGAATTAGAAATTAGATGAAAGGGAATAAGAAGAATTTGGGTGGATGAGGTGACTGTGTCTAACTCTTTGGCAGGAAATACCCTGATCGATGGCAATATATTATGACAAACTAATTGTAGTGATTGGCGTTAAGGGAATGGAATGTAAGATGGGGGATTGCAGCAGATAAAAGATAACCGAGTATTAGTTAAATGCTGAATTGATTGTACATAAATTTCCCTCTACATATATACATTTAAACCTCTAGCTGAAGATAATATTGGGTGAAGATAAACGATTGGAATAAAATTCACAAAAGGTGTCAAAGAACAGGCTTAAGTGCCGTCATTCTCTATTCTTGCCATCAAGAGTAGCTCTTCTTAAACTTTGAATTAAGACTCCAGGTAAAATCTCATCCAAACAATCTACGAACCTCCATTACCCTTCTGTTGTTGTTGCTGCTGCTGCTGCTGCTGCTGCTGTTGCTTTAAACGTGTTGCACGCGTATGCACCACCTTCAAGTATTGAGCATGTATCAAATCCAGAAATCTATCATCTTGAATAAGTGATAATAATGATAATTGTAAACTCTTTTTATCCAAAACGAGATTTTGATGTGTTGAAGGTCCCGGAGAAGTGTTATATTGTTGATTTGTAGCCGCAGATTGATTACTAGGAGGAGAAGAACTGGTAGCTGCAGCTGCAGATGTAGCTTTGTTATTGTTTGATCCAAGTGTAAGTGTTGATAACAACGCCGCACCAGCATCTTTACGTATTGTATCGTTAATGTTGTTTGAATTGCTTTGACTTTTACTATTGGTTGCTTGTTGTTGTTGATTACGTTCCATTTCTTCAATCTTTCCTAGATTCTTAACAACCTGTTCCAAGTAGGATGCAATCTGATCACGTTCTTTACCATCATGGAACCAAATACCCCGTATTGTTTCATTGGCTCCAGTACTACTAATACCACCACCCACTGCTGCTGTTCCATCTCTAAATATCATATAAGGCTCCTTCACTTGCATTTGAAATGTTGCAGTAATCGGTACCTCCAAATTCTCAGTAGATGATCGATTCAGTATGATTAGTTTAAACCGTGGTGCGTCTGAACGTTTAGTTACAAAGAGTGAACCTTCAACATTCTTCTTCTCCCACTGTGCAGTTGTTGTTGAGTATTCATAAAGTACCACATGAGTGGCAGTTATTGCAAGGTCCACTATGTTTGAATCTAAACGTTGCAATACACGTAAATTAGCCTTGCGGCGTGTTTCTGCATCAATAGTAACCATGTTGATGAAGAGGTGTTACAGTTATATTACATATACCTCGAGAGAGGAATTGTCTTTTGTTAAATTTTTAGTTGTTGTTGTTGGGTTCGACTGACAGCCGGGCTACCTAAAGTGTGGTTTTACTGGACGCTACTACGGCTCAAACTTTGAAACCATCAATCTATCAGTTATCAACTCATCCCATCATCTTGGAGATTCATATAACTCAGGCAACTAAATATATATATAGCAGCTCGTCAAAGTAGTAGATTAGAAATAATAATCTAATAAAGTCATGATTTGTCGGACACTACTCGTTTGTGCAGCAGTCTTCTTAGCACTATCTACAACTGTATCTTCATTTTCCTCCAATACCAATCCATCAAGAGGAACACAAAGGCAATTACTAAAAGGTAGTGCTCCATCATCACGTACCACGTCAACATCTCATTCGGCTCTATATGCAGTGAAGAAAGCTGCCAAGAAAAAGGCACCAGCTAAAAATAAGGATGGGTCTGATGTAGTCAACTTTAAGAAGGCTGATTTTGTAAGTGCAGTGGCAGAGAAAACTGGTATGACGAAGGCTGAGAGTGATTTGGCATTAGCTGCTGTATTAAATGTTATTGCAACGGTAAGTTGCTGTGTTGAGTTACCTATTACTATACTATTATGGGCTGAAGAACATATCATGTGCACAAGTGGTTTTGTGTGTTTGATGTATTTGTGGTATCTTTATTTGATGTCTAATGTATGTACTTTATTGGTATCTGCTATATGTCATGTTTGCTCATATTCTCATCATCAATCTCTCTCTCTCTCTCTTTGTCATATATACAATGATCTTATCAAACTATCAATATCAATCAATGCTATAACGTTTAACAGGAAGTAGCGGATGGGAAACGAATTTCACTTCCAGGGTTTGGTACTTTTAAATTAAACTACCGGGCAGCTAGGAAGGGTCGTAACCCAGCAACGGGGGAAGAGATTGATATTAAATCATCATACAGTCCATCGTTTAGTGCTAGTAAGACATTTAAAGAAATTTGCAATCCCGATCGTTAGAAGGAATGAATTACTGGAAATGAATATATATGAGGTTTGTTTGGGAGGGTTAGGTATTTGTAACTGAGGGTAGTTATGTTTGGGTGAACTAATGATGATTGAATGGAAGGAAAAGAAACAGGATTCCAAACAATGCAAGTCGGTGTGTTTGGGAACTGAATAATGTCAGGAAGAGTAAGACGATCAGATAAAGGGTATCCTACTTATAAAATAAGAGGTTCTAGAGCTTAGAAGTATTGTATTGACAATGTTGTTGGCCAACTGCACTATACCATGTGATTTGAAAACAAATAGACAAAGATTACCCAATTATAATATCTTCAGGTACGGAGTGAGGTGTAAAAGTGCAGATGAAAGGCATCTTGATAGTTATCATACAACTTCTCTTCTTTATCTAATGATTAAAAACTCACTAGAGGCAAAACAAAAGAGCTACCAATAGTTGGCAACTAATAATCTACAGTTAAGTTCCGACAAGATATGACGACAAGGTATCTACATCATAGTTACACTCCTCTTCGGATGTTGCTGCCGTTGCTCAAATGTACTCCATATACTATTCTCCTCGCCTAGAACTCTTTTAACGTTATCTTCTACTTTTCGACAACTCGATGATGATGAATATATATCATCGACTACACTCCAAGCTTTTCTGCTTTCAGGAGTACACAACCCAAATTTCATATCAGCATTTCGGGCCATTTGCAATGCCATTTGTAACCGAAGATTCGTATCTAAATCATTAATTGATGAGATGGTGTATTCATGGTTGTCGTTGCCAAGTTGATATTGTAGTGCTGTAGGAGATGAGTGTTCTAGTGTCGTCGCGGCTCGATAAGATCTAGTTGTGTCGAGCCAATTTCTTTTTGTCGATGATATTGTCCATGCTTGTGTTAGATTTGCAAAGACGAAGAAGACTGTAATAATGGCGTGTATTGAAGATTTCATCTCTGGGCGGGTAGAGGGTTGCAAAGGGGAGTTGAATATAACGATTATGATAAGTATGATCATGGAATGTTATATGTTTCTAAATCGAGTATATAACAATGTGAATGTGTCCTAGACGACAGATCCACAACGCTTCCTCACCTTGATTGATCAATATTATATATCTAGAATTAATGGTTGTATTCAGGTATATCGTCTACGGTCTACTAGGATTCAAACGCAGACTCACGGAGAAGTTCAGACACTAGTGGTCAGGCGTTGGCGCTAGTTACTAGTTAACTAGTAAATTTTTGTACTGATTCCTACGTACTTTTCTACGAGCTAGTTAACTAACTAGTTAGGAGATTGCCATTTTACTAAGTAAATTGTACGTAGCTAGCTAGCCGCTCAACTAGCTCGAGCCGAGTTCGATCCTCTATGGTAAATTTGCAAAAATTAGCAAAAATTATTGTTACATGCTACTTTATAATGCTTTAAAACACTAGTTAATCATCTAGAAATACCGCCATATAGATAATCCGATATCTTGAATATGTGTATTAAGCGCCGATGTGCTCACTTTTATACTAGGGAACTTTTATCATAACAGAATAACTCACCAAAATTCCGGTATCTTTTACTAGTTAACTGGCTAGTTAAATAAATAGCTCATTAACTAGCGCCAACGTCTGACCACTACTAGAGTAGGTAATGATCTCTCACCAAAGGATACCGGAAGAAATGATGAATTGATTCAATGATCAAGAGAGTATTCTACCTAAGATATTGTGTTGTTACTATATATTGATATTAGCTCCACACGCCGACATGGAGTAGTAGTATATCACATCAGTGTGCTATATGTTAGTTGTTGAGGTAGTGGCGGTGTGTTGAGTTTAATGGCGTGTTGGTGAATAGTGTGTGTGGCTGTGTGGACACAATTGCAATTTATATCTAAATTATAATAACGGATATATAGTGTATAACAATGACAAAAGATAATAATAATGAGATAAAAAAGAAGGCAAAGAAGGATCCAAACAAACCCACGCGTGCAAGAAATTCCTTCAATTGTTACTCCGCAGAGCAGGAAAGTCCACGTTTGTTATTATAAAAGATGTGATTGCCTTTACAAACTGCATGTACTAACAGAAGTTAATATAATATCTCTCTATGTCATAATAAATTGTGATAACGGGCATCTTCCAGCATTCAATTGTTTCAGCAGCACATCCTGAATTATCCCACACTGAAATCCCAAAGAAGTTAGGAGAAATGTGGGGACGTTTATCAGCCGAAGATAAAGCACCATATATAAAGTTGGCAGCCACAGATAAAGAACGTTATGATCGCGAGATGCTAGTTTATAATGCATCATTAAAAGTAGCTGAAAAAGTAGGTAAGAAGAGGAAGGCGACACTACCATTGAAAGATACTCCTAAAAAGAAAAGGAGGACTGGGAATGGGTCATTCCCGATGAAGTTATTCGATATACTGCAAAAGGAGGATGCATCGATAGTTTCATGGTTACCGAGTGGGGATGCATTCGCTGTTAGGGATAATGATCGTTTCGTCACTGATATATTGCCACAATACTTTAGAAGTAACAAGATGACCTCTTTCCAACGACAATTGTTATTCTATGGATTTCGTCGTATTACCCGTCGTTCTGATTCCGATTCAGGGGCATATCGACATGATTGTTTCCATCGTGACAAGCCAGCTCAGTGTCAACAAATGAAAATAAAAGCTGATAGTCGAAAAGTTAATGGCAAAAGGAAGGATGCCCCTAAAAAGAAAAAGAGACACTGGCTGCCAGTTGAGGTATTAGGTCCACACACATTACGTCGAGTGAAACTGTATCATAATGTTGCCGCTGCCGCCGGTGGCAAAGTACCTGCTGTGTCTCTTACTAACTTTCTTGACAAGGGTGGGGGATATAAAGATGGATTAATATACCGCTACCTGCATGACTATGAAGGTATACCAAGAAAAACGATTGTTGAATTGGTTGCATCAGTAGTTAATTGCAAAAGGAAGGATGCTAATTGCAAAAGGAAGGATGCTCCTAAAAAGAAAAAGAGAAGTTTGCCAGTTGAGGTATTAGGTCCACACACATTACGTCGAGTGAAACTGTATCAAACTGTTGTCGCTGCTGCTGGAAGCAAATCTGCGATCACTAGACTATCTCGATTTCTTGACAAGGGTGGTGGTTATATAGATGGATTAATATACCGCTATCTGCATGACTATGAAGGTATACCGAGGAAGACAGTAGTCGAATTGGTTGCATCAGTAGTTAATGGCAAAAGGAAGGATGCTCCTAAAAAGAAAAAGAGAAGTTTGCCAGTTGAGGTATTAGGTCCACACACATTACGTCGAGTGAAACTGTATCATAATGTTGCCGCTGCCGCCGGTGGCAAAGTACCTGCTGTGTCTCTTACTAACTTTCTTGACAAGGGTGGGGGATATAAAGATGGATTAATATACCGCTACCTGCATGACTATGAAGGTATACCGAGGAAGACAGTAGTCGAATTGGTTGCATCAGTAGTTGCTACTAAGTCAGATGTTATTCGTAGAAAGAAGAGTAAGGTTGCTCCCAAGGAGCCAAGGTCAGCGTATACCTTCTTTACGGCTGACAAGCGTGCTGAAATCAAGGAAGCTAATCCCAAAGCATCCCTAGGTGAAATTGGGAAACTGTTAGGTGCGGCATGGAAGGCTTTAAGTGACGGTGAAAAGGCAGAGTATATTGAGAAATCAGATAAGGATATGGATCGGTATCGAAATGAAATTAAGGATTATACTCAGCATCAAGCATCATCACGTTCTATACCTGTTGAGGTATTACTTCCATACACATTACGCAGAGTGAAAGTGTATAACACATCATCTAAGTCATTACTTCAGTTTCTTGACAAGGGTGGGGGGTTGTATAGTGATGGATTTGTATACCGTTATTTACATCATTACGAAGGTATACCGAGGAAGACAGTAGTCGAATTGGTTGCATCGGTAGTTGCCGGTGATATATCCAAGTGCTCCCGACATGGTTGTACAAGTTCACGTCATGTTGACTGCTATACGTACTGCCGTACGTGTTACATTGTGCTTGAGAAGATTGCTACCTTTCAAAATCAGTTGGGACGTGAACTAGAAAGTGTTGGGTTTGCTATGTTTATGATAGCTATTGCAATCAATTGCATATCTTTTTTGCTTTTTTGCGCAACTCCGAATTGAGAATGGAGCTCAAATTTTTAGCGATCGTATCAAAACTTGCATGTATGACTTGCTAGAAGCTAGCTAGAAACTGTATACGCCTGCTGCCAGTTGTTATCAATCTTTGGTTCATCTTCTCCTCGTCATGGTATGTTGTCTGTAAACATAAAGAATATATGATATAGTATAGAGAATATGAATATGACTTAGGTATTTCAAACAAACAGTTAACAGATTATCTTTATATCAGAACATATCTTATCATCATTTAACATGATCAATAATCAATGTCACTTTGCCACTTACACACACAAACACACTTTGCAGAGGATACTTCCGTTACAAAATTTGTTGCTTAGTTGTCGTTGTCATCGTTCTGTTGCTCGGCATAGAGGACATCAATGAGGATTGAAGCACCAATAAGAGTGGCCTTGTCTTCGGCAGTTGCTGTATCTGGGAAGACCAAGTGATAAGCATTACGTTGTGTGCAGCATTCGTTCTTCCATCCCGAGAACAACTGCGTTGCTTGGCTATTCTCTTTCCCGTCGTTGCCTTTGATTGGTTCAAACTGAGGTAACGAAATCAGGAAAGATATAAGCAATATACTTTCTATAGGCAAACGAACCATAATATCATATTACACCAACTAATACAATGAAAGAAACTCACAGTGTTGGGGTCACGAACAATGTATGGTACACGGCAACACTTTCCACCGCTGCCCTTGCCGCCACAACGACACATGACACAACATCCTCCGATGCAAGTGTCAGGACGAAGACGATACTTCTTTTCTCCCGATCCATCATAGATATCAAACTTGGGGACACATAACCACCAATCACACACGAATTCCGTCTTGCCAATTGTCTTACCATCGGCATCCTTTGTTTCAAGGTATGGATGAGGCTTGCAACACCCACTTAATTGAGCTCCACACGTCTGTTTCTTCTCATGAGTGGCCACAATATCCTTAGTACGATCTTCCTCGGTAAGTCCCTTTGGGAGTTCATCTCCTTGACAAGTACACCATCGATAATCTTCACCCTTAACAACTGACTCGGGGATAGTTGATCCATGTTGTACGTATTTCACCTCACGACAGCCTGGAATACAACCACTGCAACACCGCATGAAGAAGGTCGATTCTTCGTGGATCCACGCCTGTTGTTCAAGTTGGTGAGGATTTTCACCGTGATAGCTGTAGGATTACATATCAATGAACATATGATATGTTAGAAACTGTATCCTCAACATATCAAATATCATTGTAAAGCAATATGTACTCACTTGTCAGCCTCACGGATTACCCAATTGATACTTGGTTGGCAAATACCATGACGACAGCACTGGGATGTAGATTGAGCTACAATCATCTGTTTTGTCTCGCCGATTCGTTCCATCGTCATAGCGCTCGGTGCAACTTTGGCCATTTTGTTTGTGTGTGTATAATTCTTAGATTGCAATAGAGGGGGTGACGGCTAAGAGAGATATCAATTGAATTGAGGACTAACTGTACTATTTATGGTTTATGAGACAGAACAATTGAATTTGAATGAATGCAATGCAAACGGAGGAAGTATGATGCAGATTCTATCCGTATGGCAAATAAATGACAAACGTCCAAAAGGAGTATCTTTATCTTTTTTTATTCACAAGTATCGTAAGTCATTAGCTTTGTTCCGTTCTACAGTATATCCAGTAATACTTTATTGGAGTGATAATATGATATCGAGGAGACAGTTAGTATTGAGGATAATAATATTATGGCCAATTAATAAATAGTTATATAGTCTGACAGATAGTGGTAATTTCTTAAATAACCTATTGATAACACTAATAATTGCTACCTATCAATGGGTAGTAGCAAGAAGAGTACTGATCTCTACAAACAGGCTGGAGACGAAATTGAAATGTTGAGAAAGTCAAGTAGAAGTAGGAATTCACGATCTAGACCATCATCAACAAAGTTTCCCAAATCACAACAACAGCATCATGTTTCATCAAAAGATAATAACAAGAATGGTGATGTGAGTGGAATGCAGATTGACTTATCAAGGTCTGCTGCAGGTGGTAAATATAGAAACAAGGTATTAGCAGAGGTAGGCTTGGATGATGTACTTGTTGACGATGATGGAGAAGTAGATATACAACAACAGCAACATAATTCCAGTAACAAGAATACTCGCAAGGATAGAAAGAAGTCTGGTAGGAGACGAAAAATACGTTTATCACAAGAGCTTAGGACGAATGAAGCTGCTCGTATCAAAGCAAACATGAGATCTACCGATGATGATGATTATGAAGATGAGAACGATGAAGAGGAAGGTCTAAATTATAATGAAGAAGATGAATTATATCCAGAAGATGAATATGATTCATTCAACAATTCAAATGAAGAGAGATCTAACTCAAGTTACTGCAATGCAACAATGAGACGAATAATTGGCAAACTACTATATGCATCGATAGCAATTGTCTTTGCTATATATATATTCTATGGAGATGAGATATTTAGCAACACAAAAACAACAGCAAATGAAGATGTTGGCAATGATGAAGAAACTGAGAATCATCTTGCAAAGGATGGATACATAGAGGGATATAAAGATGCAAGAGTACCAGATGATGATATAGCACAGTTCGGGGGAGGGATTTTAGGAGCTGAAGCATTCGGTAAGAAGAATGAAGGTGGTGGATTAGATTTTTTTAATGATGATGATCAACAACAGAATGTAGAAACAGAAGAAGAAGAAGGACAGAAGCAACAGCAACCAGGAGTGCATGAACATACTGGTATAGCGAAAACTGATTTATTATGGGAACAATTAGATGGTTATTCCGAAATGGTTGTACCATATGATTCAGAACATGAGCTACCTGTGTTTTGGCATGTGCCAAAATGTGGTGGAACGACATTACAAGATTTATTAATGCATTGTTTTGGATTAGTCGGAGCTAATGAGATAGGCGGAGCATATGTAAAGGATACACCACCATTAAATATTGTCAAGTTGGAGAACGGTAATCGATATGTCAATGTTGACATGTCAAACCCAACAGGCATAACTCATGCAAAGGAAATGGGATTTGCTCAGAGTGGCTTGGCTAACATTGTCATGACTAGCTGGTTAGATCAGACAGCTGCAATATTTGATGATAATGAACACAAAGGTAGATGTTTTACACTACTGCGTCATCCGATTAAAAGAGCTGTAAGTATGTTTTACTACTTGAAAGATGCAACATGGGAACATACATATAGTGAAGTGTACAAAAGCATGACAATTGAAGAGTATGCCACATCTGAGTATGCAGAGGATAATTGGATGACAAGATTTCTGACAAATGAAATGGCAGGGGGCATATATGAAGAACATTTAGACCTTGCAAAGGAGGTGCTTGAAAGTAAGTGCCTCGTTGGACTTATGGAAGAGTTTACGCCGTCAATAAAGAGATTCAACCAGTACTTTGGTTGGATGAATATGGAGTTTGGTGGAAGTGTACAGATGAAAGATCGTGCAACATGTGTGTCACGTGTGATAGGCCATCCCGACAATAAGCATCCTCACCCAGAAGTAGAAGAAGGTGGTGATGTTTGGAACTTATTGATGCAAAAGAATGAGCTAGATGTGGCACTTTATGAGCATGCTGTACATTTATTCCATGATGTGCAAAACAAACTAGTGGCTGAATGATTGTTGGGATTGATGACATGATTACACATAAGATTAGCATAACTTTAAATTGTCAACAAGGACTGTCCTATCTAATTCTCAAGAAGACTCCTTTAGAACTCGGCATTGCCTGGGTATCTCGGAAAAGCGATTGCATCTCGAATGTTTTCTATGCCACATACATATGTCACAAGGCGCTCAAATCCTAAACCATAACCAGAATGTGGAACAGATCCGAAACGACGTAAGTCAAGGTACCACCAATAGTCTTCAACATCAAGATCAAGCTCTTTCATCTTGTCTACAAGGACATCTAATCGTTCTTCCCTCTGACTACCTCCCACAAGCTCGCCGACTCCAGGCACAAGTAGATCCATAGCGTTGACAGTCTCACCACCATCTTCATCATTATCTCTCA
>Ga0214481_100613_pt1 | contig 17561 bp, 6 predicted proteins | sample M1_20Mar14CPVII9_4_FD_165057 | JGI IMG/M metagenome (GOLD analysis project Ga0214481, IMG submission 165057) | Marine eukaryotic communities from Monterey Bay, California, United States - M1_20Mar14CPVII9sort6BwellG10 | ecosystem: Environmental > Aquatic > Marine > Unclassified | place: USA...
GATGATATATTACACGATATATTCCTCGCCCTATGTCTCGTTGCCATTGTACCTCCTCGAATTATAGTCGTGTTAGTTGTCGAATTTGAAGAGATACGATTCTCTTGATGGTGGTACCTTAACACTTCAACGGCAGCCTTTATCTGTACACAGAAAGTAAGATCGCCGAAAATGCCAATACGCGGGAAAAGAAGTTCGACAAGCATTTGACGCGAGAAGATGCAATAATACTACTCTCTACGTATAGAATATACGATATCTCCTCCATTATATGAAGTGGTGAGGAGAATAGTATAACAACTAGATTCATTATTTGTTGTGTTGACTAATAGAGGAGCCGGCAGAGTGGAGATATATCAACATCAACTGCTATCATAATATTTGCAATTGCAATTTACCTCATTAGTATTGCAATATACTACTCATTCTATCACCTTCTATTGGATATCGATCGAGTCGGAGTGTATACTATATCATTGGTGTATTACACTACGGGCTACTATTGTACTGTGGTGTCGATACATATCGAGATAGATTGATTTGCAATTATATTTGTGATCATTAGATTATTGTTCTTCGATTTTGCTTTGTGATACAGTATTGGTGGTAAGTATATGTTTTATGTTTATACATATTTACACATGTTCTCATACTAACATATGTTATGCATACATATTATTCTTCTGCAAACATTATTATACCACAGGTTTTATCTTCTATCGTCATCGTCTATCGTCGTTGTCGGTTGTTTGTCATTAGACACAGATTGATCTCTTAGTATTGCTCGGCGTATACCAATCGATATAGTTTCTTTATATTCGTTGCTGTCAGCTGTTACTTCGGTATAAGTTGTATCCCTGAATGTGTAGAGTCTATTGAGAGTACAATACAACTTGCTTCTATTTAGTTTTCAAGATGTTGATCTCCTGCCGTTTACCCGATACGGAGGCATTCGATGATCTACAATTGGTTAGAGATTCCAAGAGGAAGGGTAAGAGACTTTTATGGACAATGGGTAATGATTTTAAAGTAGATGCATATATGGCACCTCCTGGAATTGCAGTTCTTGATTGTGATAACTATTGGGATCTATCATCTATATTTTCAATGCAAAGTACAAACTCACAATACTCGTCGAAAGGCTCCATCTGTATTGGTAGAATATTGAAGATGCAAGGTAGAAAGAGGAGAAAGAGATTTAAAGATTTACCACCAGGGCCTGTAGAAGACATCATTCTATGCATCCCTCAAGTGCCAGTGAAGAACGACGACGGAGAGTTGTGTGTAGTGATACATAAACTTTCCGGGAAACGAACAAGAGGCAGAACTTTAAAGGAGGCCTTTGCAGCTAGTGCTAGTATGGATGAGTTCGTTCGAGCATCATTTTCTTCAAGTAGAATGGTAATCCCCGTTGGTGATATAGACCTAGTCTACAGTTGTCAAATAGCAGGACCTGTGCACAGATCATCCAAAATCGAGCAATGTGTATATCAATATGAGTCAGGAGAGACAACAATAGAGATGAGGCCAACCCCCGACAAGTGGATAGACTCATTTATATCTAACAAAACAACAGATATGCATATAATAACACCACCAAACAACAATAGTTGGAAGCCCGGCCACAGATTACATCGACCAGCAAAAAGTCGAAGGAAGTTACCTCGAAGCAAGAAGAGTATGCTTGATGCATTAGGTCTACCTAAAGTTCAACATCGAACACTAAACAATCCAGCCACCATACTAATATGCCGACCAAACCCAACAATACTAACACAACAAGATATAGATTATGATAAGGGTGATATATTTGAGTATTTGCAATCAGGAGATAATGATACAAGTCAATCAATGTTCGTCGAGCTTAATAATCGTCAGACATGGTACATAAACACAGTCTTTGCTGACTATTCCAATCACTTGCCGCCTGATGGGTATAATATGATGTTAGATAACTTTATCAAGGAGTCTGGTAGATCTAAATTACATTTCTATAACACCACTGTCAATGATAATACTGAGGAGACTGTTATGATTAGCTTACTATTAGAAGATGAGAAGGATCCCGACGGTGAAGAAGTGACAAAAGTATCCACTAATGTATGGAAGAAGACTGCACCCAATACCAAAAACGGTGTGCTTGGAATAGAAGATGGCATTGTCGTACAACAGATCTATGAATGGCCAGTGGAGAAGACAATTAACAAAGACCATATTGAGCTAATCAAGGCAGCAGTAACTGGTAGTACTAAGAGATATGTTACTTCTCACTCCACCAATGGAGGAAAGTATATCAATGTAGGCAAGCATGGAACATCAATGGGCTCGGCATCAATGGGATCATCTCCATTTACAAAACAGAATCATGATCATTGGAATCAAGCCAACGTCAAGGCAGCAATATATCCATTTGTAGCGGGCTTCATCAATAGATTACGACGGCAATCATGTCAAGTTGCTTTGACTTGTGGCCAGATTCTATCACCGATGTTAAAAGTAGTAGAGGAATATGATTACTTTGAAGTGTTTCTTCAGTGTGTTGTTACTATGGCCTTCTCCAATCATCGGCATATTGATGGTGATAAAATGAGTGTGGAAGAATCAATCAAAGTATTTGAGGCTTTACGAAACTTTGATGGATGCTCAGAAGAACACAAAGAAGCAATTGATAGTTACTTGACAAAGCTACAAAAGATAGATATATCTAAAACCAAAGACTCTAATGATAATCGGTTACCAATTGATACTACTTGTGCTTGGACACTAACATCAACAAGTTATACATATGACCTAAGGCATTACTTCCTCAATCTCCGAGCTGGCGTAGCATTAGACATTTCGTCCAAGGCATTCCAACATGCCAAGGTGGTTGGTAGTACATTCTTTGGAGGCTTGTTTGAGCATGCCACATCACGACCATTATGGATTAGAAAGTCTGACGGGTATGTCACCATTACACAACCTAAATCAGATCCAATGAACTTTGTCTTTGCTTGGGGAGATCATAAGGAGAAGAAAGCTCTAACAAGAGGTATCACTCAGGCAAGACGAGCAAATGATAGGGCATTAGAACAGCAACTAGCTCAACGATTACAAGTTCTACTACAAAATCAAAGAAGGCAACAAGCTGTTAGACAAAGAGAGGCAAGACTAAGAAGGCTGAATAGAAGTCGCGGACGGGGTAGTTAGTCTAATGTTAACATTCATCACTAGGTAAGTTATTACATATAACCTATCATCACTATCACTTTCACTGTACGAGTCTCACACTCTCACACACACAACTAACCATCAGTTCTTTTTCTCTTGCTTCTTCTCAATTTACGGTCAGGACTGCCTACTTTTTTAATTCTTCGGTGGTTACGAGGCTTCTTAACATGAATAGGTCCTGAGTTCATACCCGTGGGCTTAAGATCTTGCATGCCTAATGCATACAGCTCCGTTCGAGTCCTGTGTAAACCCCTCTTCAACAGAGCTTGCTTGGCGATCTGAGCGTACATATGCATGAAGTCATTGTAGTTGTTACCTGTTGTGGTAATACCCAAGTCAGAGTCAGATATTGGCTCAGCAAGACGGCTCATGTCAGCATCCTGTGCTTGCTGTGAAGGGACCATGTACTCACTCTGACTACTCATGACTTGACTACTTCCAAATACTCCAGCTTGAAGCATACTCTCTTGGGGCACATGAGGCAGTTTCCCATTAGTATCCGAGTCAGACATTTGCACATCTGAGCAAGCCTCTTCAGAATGCCCTGTTGCTTGTTCCAATGTATCGGTGCACTCAAAGCACAGTGGATACTTTTTGTATTGAGGAAACATCTCTCCCATGCCCTGCCAGTAAGTGCACTGCCCTCGGAGCTTTAGCTTATCAAGGCTTGATTCAAAGAACTCGAGAGGGGCTTCTCCATGCCCAATCTCCATACTATCAAGCAAGTTAACTTCATCTTCAGTGATCGGGATGCCACCGAGCTTCTCGTAGAGATCACTCAACTTCAGATAGTGCTGAGACATCTGCTCGTGTCTACCATAGTGATGTATATATCCAATGTGCCACCTAACTTTGGCATCTGTGATCTTGGGGTGCCTCTTCAAAACAGTGTAAATGTGCCTACATCCATGGCCAAACTTTTTGTGCATTGGACAACTGCAAGATATGATCCAGTCTCCACTCGGTAACTGCTTGATTTGCACCCGTCGAGTGTTCTCAAACCTTGGAATGACATGTTTCATCAGCAAGACAAGCAGCTCCCTATACTCTGGTAGGTTACCCTTCTTATCACTCATCAACCTCTTGGTAAGTTCTCGTATTTGTGTCTTTTTCTCTCTCCTTTGTGTGTTGGTGCCTGGGGTAGACATGGCATCATCAAATAGATCCTGTGCTTTAGTCTTGATGGCTTTTGAGGTGGCTTTAGCCTGGTCGGAGAGTGATTGAGATACGTTACGGGGGAGCTCAAGATCTTCTTGTTGGCTTGTATCGAATGTATCATAATCTCTCTTGACAAGATACTCATGCTCCGAAGATCTGTGGGTAAGGTAGTGAGAGGCCTCTGCTGACTCTTTATTCAGTCGAGATGTGACAAAGTCTGTCAGTCCATCCACATCTTGGTTCCTATCTTCAGACTTGGCAAACTGTGTATCATTATCAAATGCCACTTTTTGTGACTTAAGCTCTTCCTTACCCTCATTTATCTTTTCAATCTTTGATGCAGATTCAGCTATATCGTCAATCGGTTTAGGGCCTTGACAATGGTACTTTATCACTTTGTGTTCACATTCATTAATACTGGTTGTGCAGGTACCGAGAGTCATTTTACCCTCAAATGATGCAGCAAACAACTTCTCTCGGTTCGGGTTGAAGCTCTTGGTAATGAAGTCCCGAAGATCTTTACGGAAGGATCCAATCTCTCCAAAGTGATTGTCTTCATCTTCTCTTAGGTAGTAATGCAATAGGGTGAGTGCTAGATCAACTTGCTCACCATTCTCATAATGCTTACAAAAGTACCACAGCCATCTCAACAACATATCAATCTCAGCTTTTGAGTTTACCCCCTTCTCTCGAACAGAACCTATCTTTGACTTATACTTGGAGTCACTCTTTAAGTTCCGATCAAGTTTGTGGAAGGCACAGTGAAGATGACTTGCCAGCTCATAGATTTTACCTGGGCCACAAACAGCTTCAATTGCTCTTGTCTCTTGAGCATCAGCATCAGTAGGGATTAGTTGCACCCTCTTACAAGCTGTACCGGGATGAAGTATTGGTACAGCATGTTCAAATATCCATCTGAACACCCACAAAGCTCTAGAAGGCATGAAGCACCAAGTATGGCCGAACGACTGGTTATTGTTATCTTTACCTAAGAGAGTGTACAGGGGCCTCTCTTCGGAGTTGGTATCTTCTGTATCATCACCACTCATAACCTCGGGAAACATGTCGAACTTCCTCCTTGCCTCATTATTGGTCCATGAACATGCAAGTAGCATCTGGCCATTGTCTGAGCACATTAAGTTGTCTCTGCCTCTCATGTCTTGAGCAAACTCTCTCGGACTGCAAGTATCATCTTCAAGATCTGCTGTAAACTCTGTCTCCATCTCTTCGATGCATAAAGAGTTATTAGACCTCTTGCTCTTTTGCTTGATTGTAATGAGCCCTGATGTAATGTCAGCAAATAAGCATATAAATGACACAGTAGGGTCATTTCTTAAATCAGCAAGAAGACGATCGGCAGCAGTTACATGGGTAGAGCTTCCGTTGGAAGGTCTAGTGCCTGCCGTCGACAAGAATAGATCATTCTTAGCCTTTCTCATGAGGTAATGCATCTGTTGCCAGTTCAGTCTATAACCAGTCCTATCCTTGACTAAACTACCAGTAGCAGTGGCAGATATTTTGGCAGTTCGGGCATCCTTTACTAATTCTAATTCAGCCTTGGGTAAAAACTTGGACTGAATTCTAAGGTACTGTGGATTTATATGCATATGACGACAGTGCTTTAACTCTCCACTTTGTCGGTGAGGTAGAAACCATCTTTCTAACTTTTCACACCAATAAACTGTGAATTTAACTTTGCAAGTACCATCATCATCGTTTTCGTCATTGTCACCATCCTCTATCTTCACTACCTTTCTAGTTTTCTTCTTCCGAGGTTTGGGTGGTAGGTCGGGATTCTTAACACTATCTCGGGACTTCTTTGCTGTATCCTTCTTATTCTGTTCTTCATTATGATATCTACCCTTGATACAGCTAAATTTAATTCCTTTTATTTTTTCATTCCATTCTGCATGCACAGTAAATCCAGCAGCATGGCACAATCGAACAAATATACCATGAATATTATCCCCTCGGAAAGATGGATCATTCTTATTATACTTCTTTGGTAGAAAGAAGCAGTTAGTATCATCTCTTTTACCTTTTTTTGGTGCTTTTTTACCATGACCAACAGTAGCGGAGAAATCAATAGTTTTGGGTGTATCATCAGTGAGTGATGTTGCAACAACTAGGGTCATCGGGCCAGTTTCCCATGTATTAGAGTCCCTCTGAAGAGATGTTAATTGCTTAAAGGCATCTGCAAAAAGAGACATGATTTGTTTACAATCAAGTAGGTGTATGGTGGCACTATATTACTAGTAGTAGGGTAGGGTGAACCGAAGATGTGTCATGTAACAACTTGTGCTTTTGTGGGGTGGTGTGTGTCATTTTTTTGCAGCAGTAGCTCAGAAGGATACTGAGACTGACTGACTAATATTGGCGATCTTACTTTCTGTGTACAGATAAAGGCTGCCGCACAAAATCGATGAATCATCGAATCGAAGTTGCAAAAAGTGGCAACTATCGACGGCTCTTTAATTGTATTGTGTAGGAAAAGAGGAGAATATGTTGTCTCGTCAAGTGTATAAATCGATAGCTCGTCGTTGTCGGGGTCGTATTACACCGCTGACAATATCTAAAAGAAGTCAATCTATCACCACCTCAAAAATAAATGAAAGGAGACGACTCTTTGATACTGCAAAACTTGGAGCGAGATATATTGATGATGGCAGAAGAAGTATCAGTTGCTTCAGATCGTTTAATATAGTTAATTGCAATAGTGGTAGTTCATCTAGTATGGCATATGATTGCTCACATGATGTACAACAACTAAACAGACATATGATATGCAACACATCATTGCAATCACCTTTCCAACAGAAGCACTATATCAATAGACAACAGTACTCATCAATACCACAACTGAAACATCAGCATAATTATCAACAATACTGCTTTTCAACACTACCCGATTCAGACTCTGACGAATCAGACTCTGAATCCTCCATCAAATCAAATCCACAAATAAATCGTCTATCTAAAATACGAAACGTCGGTATATTCGCACACGTTGATGCCGGCAAGACAACCGTCACAGAACGAATGTTAGCCCTCTCCGGACTAATACATAACACAGGTAGTGTTGATACTGGAGATACAGTCACAGATTATCTCCCAGCAGAAAGAGAAAGGGGTATTACTATCCAATCAGCTGCTGTTTGTTTTGATTGGATTGTCCCTCCCTCCTCTTCACCTACTACTACTAGTACAAGTAACAATAGTTCAAGTATAAGAGAGCCACAGCAAGTATCAATAAACTTAATCGATACTCCTGGACATGTGGACTTTTCAGTAGAGGTGCATCGATCAGTGGCAGTATTGGATGGTGCAGTATTGGTAGTTGATGCAGTGGCGGGTGTACAGGCACAGACTGAAACTGTCTGGCGTGCCATTCGTAATACTGACAGTAGTTCTAGTTCATCGTCATCATCAACAGAAGCAGAAGAGGATAATACAGGTAAAGATGACTACAAAACAGATACCAAACGAAAGAATAAATCAGCACTACACGGATCACATGCACATGAACCACTACCAACAATAATGTATATTAATAAAATGGATAGAGAAGGTTCCGACTTTAATTATGCTATTGATACTGTTAAAAGAAAGTTGAATGGTAGTAATCCATTGGTTGTACAGTTACCTTTGTATAGGGTTGGTAGTCCTGGTAGTAGTGGTGTGAATGGAGAAAGAGGAAGTACAGATGGAAGAGTTGGAAGAGAGAGTTTAGGAGAGGATATAGTTGCCGGTACATTAAATGATACACAACCACCACCACATGGTACCTTTATTGGTATGATAGATTTAGTTAATCTTCGAGCAATTATCTACCCATCGAATATTGAATCATCAAGTATGGAAGAGGCAACTCCATCTGTCATATCATTAACAACCAATAATGCCAAGGAGAGTAATCCAACATTAGTTGAGAATGCAATGGATGCACATTGTGATTTAATATCAAATTTAGCAAATGTTGATGAAGTCATGGAAGATTTATACTTAGAGGCTACAATGGAAGATGAAGATAATTTTCATAACTATATATCAATATCAGATATACAATCATCATTAAAACGAATGACATTACAACGAAAGGTAATGCCTACATTATGTGGTGCGGCATTACGAGGGTTGGGTGTTGAACCTGTATTAGATTGTGTTGCTGAGTATCTACCCTGTCCTCTGGATAGATTGCCTCCGCGGCTTAGTATGTTGGGTAGTAATAGTCAACATCAAAAGCAAAAGAAACAACAACAACAATCCAAACAACAAAAAGAGAAAGACTACAGTTTAGGCCATCCACTCAATACATCAACATTGGCATATGTATTCAAAGTCTTGCATATGAAGGGAAGGGGTGGATCAGGTGATGGACGAGTGGCATTTGCACGTGTCTATTCTGGTATACTCAAGGCTAGAGATAGTGTCCGTGTTATTTCACCAAGTAATATCAATAGTAGTAGTGCAGAAGATGGTAAGAATAAGAAGCAGAAACATCCTATAGAACGGATTGGTGGCATGTTGGAATTGGCTGGTGGAACATTTGGTAATTTGCCTGAGGGATCATGTCGATCTGGTGATGTTTGTGCACTAGTTGGGTTGAAAAGTGTTGTTACTGGTGATACACTCTTATTAACCTCCGCTGGCAGTGATGCAAGTGATAACAAGAAGAAGTCTACCAAAAAGAATAAGAAAGGTAATGATATACACGTGAAACAATACATGGATGGAGTGCATTTAGCTGGTTTAACATCACCCCGGCCTGTCTTGACACTACGAGTTGAGGCCAACTCAGCTTCAGAACAATCACGTCTATCGGCAGCATTGGCATTACTAGTTGTGGAAGATCCAAGTTTGGTAGTTGAAGAAACTGCAACGACAACATTGATCTCAGGCTTGGGTGAACTACATATGGAGATTGTACTAGATCGATTGAGACGAGAATTTGGAGTAGAAGTACGAACAGGCAAACCAGCAGTAGCATATAGAGAAATGGTACTGCTAGAAGATGGAGAGGTTGCCGAAACGGATGGTCTACTTGAATATGATCGTACAGTCGGTGGAGTCCGATTACAGGGTGCCGTGCACTTGCAGTTACGACAATCTCATCATCATGACTTGTGCATTCCTCCAGAAGATCCGACAGTTTCAATGTCATCAAAGACTCGAGAATACTTTAATCTTGATCCAAATCCGTCCTCTTCGGACGATGAATCAGAACACAAGTATTCACCAGCTTTACGTGCTCTCTTGTCGGGAGTACGTGGCTCATTAAAACGAGGTCGACTTGGTCCTTATCCTTTAGCTAATATGGAATGCCATATAGTTGATGTTGATACCGAACTATCAAGTCAAGATACATTACCTGGCTCTATGCGTGCTGCCGCTGCTAATGCTGTAACAACACTGCTAGAAACAATGGCCAATGAAGATCGAATGTTGATATTAGAACCCAAGATGAATGTCGAGATATCAGTCCCAACTGGTAGAGTTGGAGATGTATTGTCTGACTTGACAGGAAGGAGAGGTACGGTAGACGATGTTGCCATGGCTGATGAGGGTGGAAGTAGTGGTGGTGGAGATCATGTCAAGTCAATGGTACGAGCTGAGGTACCACTGCTTGAGATATTAGGCTATGCCAATAGTTTGAGAAGTTTGACCGGTGGAGAGGGTGCCTTCTCCGCGGAGTATAAGGGACATGCTCCACAGGAAGGAATGTAGCTTTTATCATCTTAATCAAAGATACACCAATTATACTTTAGCTTAATATACAACTTGTACTTGTTTACTCAGAGGTAGATGAAACAGCGCCAAGGAGGTAGCTCTGCATTACAGATCGACCAATTGCCTTGGCCAAGCAGCAAGGTACACTATTACCAATTTGATCTTTCATATCCTTCTTGGAACCACAGAGCTCAAGAGAGTCAGGGAAGCTCATTAGTCGCTTCTTCTCAAGAATAGTAAGGTATCGTTCCAGCCTATAGTGCAAGATTTTAATATCTTTCTTTACGGTTTTGGCAGGATGATCTGCATACAATCTCATATCATCATCTTTGTTGTCTGCAATTTTGGCAGTGCCCTCAACGAAGTGACCTTGTACGGTCTTGCCATTTAACTTGATTCTACCAGGGCAGTTGGGATCGACATCTTCAAGATCCTGTAATACATCTTGAACAGTAACGATTGGTTTTAAACCCTCACCATCATGAGTAGGTGCTATCATTGATGGAAGTTTGTATCCCTTACTTGCAAACAGAATGATACGCTTCCTATCTTGTGGATCTCCATATGAACTTGCCACAGCCATTGTAAAGCTAACATTGTATCCCAATGAGAGAAGACTACTCATAACAAATTGAAGATACTCTTTGTTATACTTCTTTGAATCGCCACCTTTCTTTTCAGCAGCCATGCCCGGAACATTCTCCATCGAGACGAGTGGAGGTTGAACATGTTGAACAACCTTGAGAAAATCGATGGTACACTGCTTGTTCTGCCAGTCGTTATTCCCTCCTGAAGTATTGACAAGCGAGAATCCTTGGCAGGGCGGAGAGGCGTGAATATAAGTAATATCCTCCAGCGTTATCGCTCCGGACTCGATCTCTCTAAGGAACTGAGATATATCCTTACTGAAGATCTTCTTTGTCTTCTTCTTTTTATTCTTTCGTAATGTATCCACACATGATTGATTCTTCTCTAACTTATACTTGACAGTCCAGCCCGAGTTGTGAAGTCCAGTGCTCATGCCTCCGCATCCGGCAAACAAATCAAGAACTGCTGGTTTCTCATCATTTTGTGGCGGAGTAAACTGTTTCTCATCGTACTTGTTGTAATAGGCATACGTTGGTGAATCTTCTTTGTAATAGAGTGTTGTCTTGGGCCTTTCATTTTCACTCATCTTATTATTGAGTGATTTGAGTTGGATCTTCCTATCATTTGGTATCAATGGATGCTCTTCTACCATAACCCACGCTAAGTTGGGGTTCTTTTCAACAACACTGGCAGCCTGCTCTGCACCAATATAAGTCTTCTCAAGCCTTGTATACATCTTGGCTATCTCTGCCTTGTACACCGTGCCTTCAGTGTCAATTGTTCCCAGCATGTACGCTACTCCCTGGTCAGACTCTGAGTACCAAATGTCACCTGTTGAATATGTTTGATCTTTCAAATCCTTTGTAATCGTAACTGATTGAAAGCCAATACCATCTTTACTTTTCACACAAACTTGCTGCTTTGTTGTATTGGCAGTCTTCTCTTCTGTGAGATAATCGGCTTGTGTTAATGTAGGTTGATCTACACTCTTCTTTAGATTAGGCCGTGATGGCTTGGCCTTCTTGCTCTTGATACTTGAAGACGGCTTAAGTTCAGCTGGACTAGGAGGTTTGGCCTTCTCTTTCTTCACAGCGGCAAAACTCTGATTGATACTCTTAACTTCTTCTGCAGGCTTGAGACAGCCCAATTGTGTCAATGAGATTTGTTGTTTAGGTTGTTCACTCTTGATACTAGGCTGTTTTGAGTTTGATTTCTCATCTGTAGCGTTGCTAGTATTATCACCTGGATAGAACATATCGTCTGCCTTTGCCATTGGCTCGTTATTTTCTTTCTCTCCTTTTGTTTCTGTTGGAGTGGAAGTTTTACACGCTGCTTCTGTCTCCCCTGTTGTACTTGTTGCAGCATCATGTAAGGATGGTTCATCGTTTGTATCTGGTAGCAGGTTAGTCTCTTCTGATGAAGTTGCAAAAGATTCATCCTGCTTGTTGTTCACACACGCCTTCTGAATACCTGCGTTATTGGTATTGGAACAAATCTTGTGATTATAACCTTGGCCAATACTATCGTTTGACTTTTCCTTACTATCGGTATCAGTAGTTGGTTGGTTTAATACTTTCTCATTCTCATTAGTCCGTGTAATATTCTTATCAGTAATTTGTTGTAAGTTACTGACGTTATCAATGGAGCTCGAACTAACCTTCTTCTCATGATTGGTTGGTAGGATTGACAATGTCTGCTCCTCCTTCTGCAAATCACTGGAGCACTTCTTCTCATGATTGGTTGGTGGTGGCGGTTGCTGCTTCTTAGCAGACGATACAGCTGTCAAATCAACCTCGGCAAACTCATCGTCATTATGTTCCTGTAATACTTGAGTCAACGTGGGTGCGGTAGTTGATGAGTATACTACCGATTCTAATCCAGAAATATCAGTACACACTTCTTCACTAGATGTAACATCATTACACTTTCCATCAGATGAAGATGCTGCCGCCTTGATAATACCATCTTTGCCATTCACCGTGTCTATATTCGATGGTTGTTTCATATCACCCTCACTAGTACTACTCTTGTTTGACTTGGAATTAGAAAGTTGTTCAGCATCTAAATATTTTGCAATCTCTTCATCATCATCGTCAAACTCCGTTGAATTATCCATAGACACTCTATTAGGAGGGATAGTTACCTTCATGTAATCCTCATCTGCAATATCATCGTTAAACTCATCATCTGGAAGTACATTCTTATTAGACGCATCTACATTATTTGAACTTGGTGCACTAACATTAAGAGATAACTCATTTTTAAAGAGCTCTTTTGCCACACTCTTGTCTTCATTATCTACACCACCCTCAACACCCGCGCATTCAGATGACGAAACTGCCAATTCATTTCTTACATTGTGTAGATTCTTCTTTGCAGTATTACCAATACAACTGCTAACACGTCGTGCTCTTTTATTAAAAGTTGCTGATAATTTCTTGGATAATTTATTTCTTGATGATGTCAACGTTGAGCTAATACTACTACTGCTGCCACTCCTAATCGTACCGGTAGTAGTTGTGCTAGTATGTAATTGTATACCCGCATTATTTGACGCTACCGATGATGGTTTATTCGATAGATTATCAACCTTAGGCGTTGATTTTTCATGCGGTGCACCTTCAAATTTTGTTGTCGATGCATCTACTTTCGCCCTCTTATTTTGTCCATTGTCCAAAGATACACGGTTTGAATGCGTAGTATTACTATTATCCTGTACATTATTTATCGTCGGCTCTGTATCAACAAGGGATTGTCGGCTCTCTCTGCGTTTTGACTTACGTCGCCTTGAAGATGATAGTTTCGAAGTTTTTTTGGATGTGTTGTTATAATTCATTGTGCTGTGTTACTACTGTTAGAAACAAATCGACGAATGAATTACTAATATTTACTACATAGAGATCATTCTATACCATGATTAATCTCGTTACTGCTATTGATATATTTATTATACCCCCTATCAACAATCTCTTCATCGTTGTGTTGATTTTATGAGTTTTGTCGGGGATTTATTTGGGCAAAAATGCCCTCCGCCCCCTTGCCCTCTAAATAAACATAATAATGATTAGCTTAGCTAAGCATCTTACCATCATCTAATTAGATGATGAGCAAATCTTACCTCCTATTAGGAGAGGGTGACCTCACATACTCCTTAGATATGTGCCGATATATTGCATCTTTATCATCTGCAAATGATAGGTCGGTATGTAAAGTATTAGAGAAGAAAGTATCCGATAACAACAACACATCATCACAACCACAAAATTACAGCAACATCAGCTACTCGATTACATGCACTGGAGTGGACACATTATCAGAGTTAGGTGATAAGTATAAGGATATTGAGTTTATATTGAGAAATATACGAACATGCTCCGATAGTACCCCTTCTACCAACTCCAATTGTAAGACAGACACAAACACATCATTAGATAGAATACAAATCGATACAACAATTTTGCATGGCATTAATGCAGTAGATGCAACAGATTGCAATGATAATACCACCAACAATAACACTATCAACAAATCATATGATCATGTTATATTCAATCATCCACATCTAGGTACAGAAGATGCACAACTACATTCTAGATTTCTTCAACATTTCTTCTGTGCATCGACCAAACGATGGCTATCTAAAAGTGGAGTATTACACTTGACTCTTGTTATTGGTCAATGTGAACGATGGAAATGTATAGAAGGTGCATTGAAACATGGATTGGTATTGTTACGACGTGGTGAATTCATACCTCCACCGCCACCAATAAAAAATGATGCACAAGGAGGAAAGTCAGATGAAGGTAATAACAGGACATATTACAAATTGAGAAGACATCAAAGTGGGAGAAGCTTTGCCAATAGACGTCGTATGCAACAACAACAGTATGGAGACCAATGTCTTCCTGTCAATAACAGTAGTCAGAATGATAGTGAAACATTAGTCTTTGGTAGGGCATGTGATTATCCAACAACCGATATTGAGGCTGCTCATAATCTTTGTCTGCTGCTTCCTTGGGAATCTATGTCTGCAGCTGACAATGATGAACAAGACACGTCAAACACTACATCGACACCAGCTTTATCCAATGAGAAGACAACCAACATTAATTGTGCACATCCATGCAAATACTGTTCAAAAGGTTTCGATGAGAAAAGATCACTGAAAAATCACATGATGTGTTCTCATCCAGACTCTGACGAGGTGAAAGTATGGAACATGGAAAAGAGTAAGAAGAAGAATAAAAAGAGAAAGTTGAAGGATTGTAATAATTCTAGTCAAGCTACATCCTCCAATGATGTGGAGGAAGTGACTGGACCTCCATGGATATGCACTCTATGCGACGAAGTTCCACAGAAGAAAGCTAACGATCAATCAAATGAGTTATTACAACCACCAACAAGGAGGATATTTCCACACAAACAAGCCCTACTTGATCATCAACGTGCCAAACATACTGGATTACACTTAAACGTCAAACCCGATTGGTATAGCAAAACATGTGATGAAAAGATTCCCACTCAAGAAGGCAAGAACAAACAGCCAGGCGGAGATAGATTAGAGTCCTCGTGTCCCATCTGTGATTATCAATATACCACTGAAATGGATAAGATTCGTCATGAAATGGAATTTATACCATCTTCCTCGGAAATTGCTCAAGGTAACAGCAACAGCAGTATATCATCGGCTACTGGCTATAAATGCAGCCGATGTTCAAAAACATTCAGAGAATTGCGAGGTAAACTCCAACATGAGAATTTTTGTACTGTTGAAGCATAGTTAGACAAGCTGTAATGTCAAAAATAAACTTAAGACTTGGAACAAGATGTTATGTTACTGTCTATGAAAACAGAGATGACAATCGTATCCGTCTCATCCTTTGATCACCGCTTTTTATTACGCCCAATTCAACAGCAGTATTCGATGGTATGTTCCAGCTACTTTGTTCTGAAGATGGGCTCTCCACTTTATTCTCATTCTTCTTCTTATTCTTTCGTTTGGTGAGAAAGGCAGGCTTTGCCATTATACTTGATTTCTTCACCTCTTGCAGTAGTTTGCCTTCTTGGACATTCTCCTTTTCACTACTACCAGTCTTTGATATCAATCCACCCTCCTCTGCAATCAAACGTAACAACACCCTAAGTCCCTCTTGACAATCTATGGTATTAAAATCTACATACACTATACGTTTATGTATATTACTTGATCCATTACCAATGGCATGTGCACGTACGGAATGTATACCCGTGGCATCTACTAGGTATAAACTTCCATCACTACCTTTTGTGGTGGCAGTATTAGTACCACAGGCTAATAATCCAATTGTTGATAATGATCGTATCCCTTCTGAGAATGAACATTTTGCTAAGTAATATGATAAACCTTCGGCTATTCTTCGTCCGTAGTAAGGCTGACTTGGTTGTGATTGTTTGCTTTGTGTTGGGTTAGTGGTATCATCTACTGTGCCATCCTTCTTCACAACAACACCTAAATTTGAATGTGTATTTTCAATCAGTTTACTATCTTGTCCATAGTCTTCTATAGACGTATCCTTCTCTTCATCATTTGAAATGCCAACCAAAGTAGGTAAACAATATAATCTAACCTCTTCACTAATCAATTCTCGTGCCGCATCACATAATGTTATACCATCAGTACGCCATCCTGCTGTTAATAATGCCATTGGTGGTGGTTCTCCACTTCCACTTGATGATGTACTTATTTCGTAGATTGGTTCAATTCGTAATGGTCCTCGTGTTGATAGTGGTAGATCACGAAATACGTTTGATGAAGTAACTTGTTGTTGCTTTTGTTGTTGATAATCTGTGGACTTTTTCTCAACCAAGGCTGTATACGCAGTATCATCATTACTTATTATGTCTAATATTTCCTGTGCCTTTTCAGATGCTAGTTCAGTGTTATCTTCTTCGTCATTAGCAGCAGATGAGGAGGTCGACTCTTCTTCATCTTCAATTTCAACATTATAATGCAATGATATCATAACAATCCCATCATTGCAAACTGCCGCCACACTTAATGGCGAAGCTTTTACATATGCATCTTGTACAGATGTAGATTGTTGTAGTATTGTATTAGAATAAGTTGTTGTTGATGTATTGGTGGTTGGTGCATCATCAATGTTTGCAATAATGGATGGTTGTGAAGAAGAAGTTGATGCTACCTCTAATATAGCGGATGATGAAACTGAATTATCCGATAAACAACAGAGTAATACTAAGAAGAAGAAGGAAGATGTGATTATTGAATTCATGCTGCCGCTGCTCTTCATACCTATCATCACAACAACCAATGGCATTATGATATCACATACTTAGCACAACTCTGAGAGCTCCTAGACAGCTGAGTAACAACATTCTTTTTTTTATTAGTTAGTATTGTTGTTAAGTAATAATTATATAAAGACATTTGTTCTGGTTTATGACGTACGTGTAGAATGAATACGCTGTCCGTCCTGAGAACTCTAAAAACTTCTACTTATCTAACATCTAATATTTCCACTGTACAAACATCCAGTCACAAACAAACATCCAATCACTAACATCCAATAAATCTATACACTGACACTGACATCTAATAACTCTACTATACAATGGGATCAATCCTGTGGCATGGTATCAATCCCTTCTATTCGTTGGGGGCATCTGCTTTATTATCCACTCTCAAGCACTAATCCAAACGATCCAGATGCGGCTAAATCAACACCTGCACACCATCTAAACACCAGAGTACCTGACTATTGAGATGTTCACGGACGAGTCCCTTAGAAGTCCTCCGTTACTTGTGTAAAACGTTCTCACTGGTGCTCGCCGGGCAAGTACAAAGCCACATACTTGCCCATTGAGCCCCAGTTCCGTGA
>Ga0214481_100615_pt1 | contig 17482 bp, 9 predicted proteins | sample M1_20Mar14CPVII9_4_FD_165057 | JGI IMG/M metagenome (GOLD analysis project Ga0214481, IMG submission 165057) | Marine eukaryotic communities from Monterey Bay, California, United States - M1_20Mar14CPVII9sort6BwellG10 | ecosystem: Environmental > Aquatic > Marine > Unclassified | place: USA...
TGATACTGTATAGCTAGAGGAAGGCTCTAAATCACTCACTAAATCCACCGGTTTAATTGCAGGGGATGAAGCAAGAATTGTAGAAGATATCGAGTAGCTTCGATATGATGCGGTGGAGTTAAGCCTATCATCACTTTGCTTATGAAATGAGCTATTATTTGATATCGTCTGAGTATAAAATCTTTCCCCAAATTGCGAAATACATCGTCTATTGGGTTCTCTTTGGATAGGCAAGTAATTGGATGGCCGGAGCCTCCTCATCCTACTCAATGCCGCCGTCATGATGTGTCGGCAGATTGTTTAGTGGTGGCTTGGATTTATTTTAATTATCCGTTCAATCGCCATTTCCATCTCCCCCCCAATAATATCCTCCCCTAATACTCTACTTGATTTCTATTGAGTGTACCTGTTTCTACTAAAGCTGGCATATAAGGGATGAATATAAAGGGCCGCCGCCGTCGCTTTCTTGTTGGTGTAATATATTTTTGTACAATGTTTATTACCAAAAATGTTACTGCGATATCTTCTTTGCAACGGAGATTATCATCAACCAATCGTCACATTGCATTCATATCCAGTTTATCACAACGCCAATTGTCTCCGTATAAATGCAAGTCTCGTAAATACTGCAGTAATTGTTTACATCATTTACCATTAAATAGGATACCAAATATCATCAAAAGGAGGTCTAAATCGTCTTCCTATATGTCTACATCAAGTGATATGACTGATAATGAACAACAAATGAAGATAGATGCTTTAAAAATCATTAATGAAGCTATTCGAGCTGTTGATCCTAGTGTTGCAATTCGTGATCGATTGATCCTAGACGAAGAAGACAATCAACTTATTGCAAAAGATACATCACGATATGATTTATCAGACTATGATAACATTAGAATAATATCATTTGGCAAGGCGAGCGCTGCAATGGCATTGGCAACTGCTGATATAATATCCAAATCACAGTCTCAAGAAGGAGTACCAAAAATAGACGGCATAGTTATAATCAAAGATGATCATGCAACAGATGAACAAATTGAAACACTAAATGACAAAAAATACAATATACTTGTTAGATCAGCATCACATCCAATACCAGACTCTCGTTCGGTCGAAGCAGCCAATGAAATCATTGAATTAGTCTCATTGTCGTGTTCTAAAACATTGGTTGTGGCTTGTATAAGTGGTGGCGGTTCTGCGTTGTTTTGTTCTCCGAGAGATGAGCTTACTTTAGAAGATCTCATGTCAACAAACTCTAGACTATTAGAATCGGGTATGCCCATAGAAAAGATGAACATCATTCGGAAAAGATTAGAAAAGGGAAAGGGTGGGAAGTTAGCAGCCCTGGCTTATCCTGCAACAGTGCTATCACTTGTACTCTCTGATATAATAGGTGATCCTTTAGAGCTGATAGCATCAGGCCCGACAGTTCCTGATAGTAGTTGCTGGGAAGATGCATTGCAACTTGTAGAAGAGTATGGTCTGAATGCCAATGGAGCCCATGCGTTGCCATCGTCAGTCTTGGGTTTACTTCAAATGGGAGCGGCTGGCGAATTAGATGATACTCCATCTTCTTCTCATCCTGCATTCTCAACCATGGGTGCTTCCGATGATGATATGCAACAATCTACAGAAAAAGATCAAAAACTATTTAGTGAAACAATACTCGTGGGTAATAATGATGCATCAGTAATGGCTGCAGCACAAGAGGCTGAGAATAGAGGATACAATCCAGTAATACTCGGAAGCCGATTTGACGGAGAAGCGGCCACAGCTGCAGGAACATATGTATCCATGGCTGAAATGATATCAAGGCAGAGAAATGCTACACGCCACGACAACAAGTATCAAGTCGCACCTCTTCCAACCGCACTAATTGCTGGAGGAGAAACAGTAGTGACCCTACCGCCCAAGTGTCAAGGTAAGGGTGGTCGTAATCAAGAGTTGGCTCTTAGTGCGGCTCTGAAAATGCATGATATGAACTTGAGAGATGTAGTCTTAGCCAGTGTTGGCACAGATGGAACCGACGGGCCTACAGATGCTGCAGGAGGCATTGTTTATGGAGGCTTAGTGAATGAGGAAACAATTCAAAATGCAAAAGATTCTCTTCTTAGACATGATTCATACAACTTCTTGAACTCAACTGGATGTTTAGTCACGACAGGCGCAACGGGTACGAATGTAGCAGATATATGCATAACTCTTATTAAATGAAGATGGTCTTCAGATCGTATGCTATATGCACAACTCCATTCAGTTCTAGGTACCGCATCTATCTACTTACCTTACGCTACATAGCTTCGTTCTCATCCCTGGCTTCGTTTATGTTTATATGTATGGGCCATGTTTAGAGCTCTGCCTACACCATTTGATTGTTGTTCGCATTAGAATGCAAACTAGCCATTGATGAATTGATGTTATAAACCCCCCAAGGGCCTAAGTAGCTTGGGCGTCAGTGGGTATCCTTTGTATCCTCGGTATCTTTTTCTTGAGTGGAGATAAGAGATGAGACTTGTATTGTGTGAGTGTATGATGATCAAAAGTCAAAAGCAGTCGGTCAATACTGAATTCAAATTGAAATATTAATGCCATCATACAGCATATTCGTATACTAATAATTTACCTACTTGATCGGTATATAATACTCTTTTGATCGGTAGTACCAACTACGAACGAAAAGGATGATGAATTCAGTCTATGCAATTATATCATCAGTAATGTTGGTACTACTTGTATTTCCTTCGTATATCTCGGATGCATTCGTTACTACTACTCATACATCAACAACAAAAACAATAAACATTAGATCAACTCCTCTTTGCAGTACAAAGAAGGATGATTCATCAGATGATTTTATCAGTGACTTTTGCGTAGGAACAAATACTTTTTGGAGAAATCTAGTGATTGAACCAGTGAAAAATTATGTGGATGTACAACCTGCAGAAACAACAGTCAATAAAGACTCGGATGCACTTACAAAGCTGACATCACCACCAGAGGTGCCGGGAATCCCTCGTCCTGTATGGTTAACTATACTTGGGAGTGTCCCAACCGCACTTGGATGGTATGGCTATTACAAATTTAGTGTCGAAGAAGAGTTGTATCAGTATGAATTGCAAGAGATAGGAAAAGTGAGTGGAGCCGGAGGGTATGGTACCCTGTTTCCTTTTGTATATGGCATTATAATTGGTTTCCCTTTAACTCTACTACATGTACCAGGCGGAGAGTTACTCATACAAGCTGCAGGGATTTGGATATTAGCCGGGCAGATGAACTTGTATAGAAGGGTTAATGAGTTGTGTACCGAAGATGAAACTATCAAAGCGGAACTAGAATTGACCGAGCCACCTCTTTGGGAATATTGGGCCGTACTTCCACCTCCTCTTGACGTTGTCGTTGGCTTAAGACAAGTACATTTTCTTAGTGAATACTGGAGAGTCAAGAGAGGTTATCCAAAAGAAAAGGACATCATCGCGGAGGAGTTGTTTCCTTTTATAAGTATGAAAGAGAGGTTTACTTTAAAGCAATTCTTTAGAAGACCAAAGTATTGGTTTTGGTTCACAACGAACTGGGAGGACTTCGATAACATACCACTGTTAAAAGATTAGTAGCTTGAAATGCTTATCAATTATGCTTATTATGATGTCTCCCTATAGCTTTCAACACCTCCTCAACAATCAAAATTGGTGCCGACCACTTCAATGCAGTCTGCCAGTCATGAAGTGAGAGAGGAGCCAACCCAAAGCTCTTGGCCAGACCAGGAAAGCCAAGCTTTGCGGAATATACAACAGCAAGATGGAGTAGGAATGGTAAGGCAACTCCACCAATAAGCAATGGGTTTTGATTTGGCCCGACAGTAAGTAGTGAGCTATCAACTGAGACTGCTGAAAGAGCCTTGAACAACTCCATACAAACCAGTACGGTGAGTGATAGCGTTTGTGGAAGCTCTCGACCTGCTCCTTGGAATAGACTCTCGCAACTCACACCATCTGCTGGTGACCAGGATTGACCACACTTGCCCCATGATCTCAACTGATGTAGTGACACTCCTTGAGCCAAGTAGTGGCAAACAAAGGAACCTACAGTTGCAAAGCCAACATAAAGTCCTGTTATTAGATAGCGATATGCCATCCACTTTGTCATTATTGGTTCGTCCGACGGTCGAGGTTTTTGAGACATGACATCTGGTGATGGTGGATTGAATCCCAGTGCAGTAGCCGGCGGACCGTCAGTAACGAGATTAACCCATAGTAAGTGCATGGCACTCAACGGTTCTGGAAAGCCACATATCGCAGCTAGCAATATGGCTATTATCTCTCCAATGTTACAGCTGATTAAGAAGCTGGGAGATGCGCGTTTCGCATTTTATGAAGATGAAGAGAGATGATTGCAACATATATTAGTGCATTCGGTTTGCAAGGGCAGTCGAATAAAGGCAAATTAAGGTCAAGTGAAGTAGCCAAATCACCAAGACATCAATTGAACACTTGAATTCATAAGATAAAACAATACTAACGCGGACTTTCCAGATGAAGGCTTGCATATTAGCATATATGCATCTCCCTTCCTCTACGGCTGCCACTATCGTACTAAAGTTGTCATCGGCCAAAACCATATCAGCTGCTTCCTTAGACACTTCCGTGCCTGCTATTCCCATTGCTACCCCTATGTTGGCCTGTTGAAGTGCAGGTGCATCATTCTAGAATATAATACAGTGTGTGTGCTGTGAGTAAATAAACGGGTTATTGAAATAACGAAGCAAGAGAATACAAAGTCATACTCACCACACCATCTCCAGTCATTGCTGAGATATCACCCAAAGATTGCAACATTTTGATGAGCTTTTGTTTATCAGAGGGTTCAGCTCTGCAGAAGATCATGTTGCCTGGTGAATCAAGTAGTTGCAGTTGTTCACTCTCTGGTTTTTCAAAGAACTCTCGTCCTTCATATGCTTTAAGCGGTTGTCCAAGAGATGCTGGGGGTAGAATATTAACATCCCTTGCTATAGCAACTGCAGTATCTCGGGCATCGCCAGTAATCATAATAACCCTTATACCTGCATCGTGGCATTTATTGATGCTTTCAGCGACTTCAGGTCTAGCAGGATCTTTGATACCGACCATTCCTACCCAAGTTAAGCCACTTTCAATTGAGGCATAGTTTGTCGGATCTGAAAGTAGTGGATGACGTTCATCTGGATTGGCATCATCTTGTGAATAACTTCGTAAGCTCGCCTCTAGCTTGTCAGTGTCTTTAATCGCAAGTGCCAAGCATCGCAGTGGTCTTGTGGCTAGTTCTGTAGTCTTCTGCTCAATTTGACGTCTCAACTTGCCATCAAGTTTCACTACTGTCCCATCACGGAGTTTAGCATGTGTGCATCGCTCCAAGAGAAGATTTGGTGCGCCTTTAACTAAAAGACGATTTCCTTTCGCTGAATTCGTCGACCATTGAGATGCAAGGACAGACATGGATTTGCGATCTCGGCTGAATTCTAGCGTTGCTTGACGAGGATGATCCACTCTCCATATGTTGACATTTGCAGAAGCAATAGTCTGTGGTTGTGTCGACTGCGATTCAGTGTATTTGCCTCCAAGCTTCTCTGTAAGTACACAGAGAGCAGCTTCTGTCGGTTCTCCAATTCTTTCAAACTCTTTAGAAGCAGCCTTTGGTTCATTATATCCAACAATATTTGCATCATTACATAAAGCCGAGACGGCAGCAATATCTGAAACAGCGCCATTGGGATTTCTCTGTACTTCCAACGAGTGTTCAATACCATTGATTGTGCCAATCGGAGAGTAAGAGACTCCACTTATCTCGTGCTCCTCTACAACTGAGTTTTCTAGCAACACAAGAGATACTGCCGTCATTTCGTTGGTCGTTAGGGTACCAGTCTTATCAGTGCAGATCACACTTGTGCAACCCAAAGTTTCAACCGATGGTAGCTTTCTTACAATCACATTGCGCTTAGCCATACGTCTTGTCCCAAGAGATAGACAGAGTGTAATGACGGCAGGCAGCCCTTCAGGTATTGCCGCGACTCCTAGTGCAACAGCGACCTTGGCATAGTATACTGCACCTTCTAGTGGTGTTTTGAAAGTAGGGTCGTGAAACTTTGGAATGGACGCCACCCAAACGGCCACACATATGATACCAATAACATGAGTAAGAGTATCACCAAACTCATCTAGTTTTATGGCGAGCGGTGTTCGATGAGCTTGTTCATCAGCGGCTGCTTCTGTAACTCCGCGTTGAATCTGTATAAAATTTGAGGAAGAGACGATATGAGTATCATATATGTCACGAGCAAACAAACAAAGTATATGTAAACTGACCTTCCCCATCTCTGTATCCATTGCAGTTCGAACAACTACTCCTACTCCCTTGCCACTGGTGATTACGGTACCTCCGTATAGCATACCAGTGGCATGTACACCCATAGTGGAACCTCCACCCTGCTTCTGACTATCAATATTATTTGATGAGTCTCCTCGATATGGCATCTTCGCTACACTGTCACTCTCTCCTGTTAGGCAAGCCTCATCTACTGTGAATGTAGACGTCGACACTGATACAAGACGAATATCGGCTGGTACTTTTTGACCAACTGTCAAGATGACGACGTCGCCAGGAACAAGAGATGCTGCATCAACTTCTTCTTCTACTACTGCGGCATTCGATAAACTATCACCGCCACTGTTCAGTTTAACAATTGCCTTCTGAGCTTGCATTGACTTGAGTGCTGAGATTCCTTTGGACGCGTTCAATGATTGATAGCCTCCAACTAAAGCATTGATTACCAAGATTGTAGTGATAACAATTGGTTCAACTAAAGCCTCCAAGATGTGTGCAAAACTAAATGGTATAGGAGTTGCAGTAGCGGTGGAAGCTTCATCTATAGGTCCCCCAGTGATGATATTCTTCGCTTCGTTAACGACTTGTTCAGCAATCTTTGTGGATGCAGCAGGGGAAGAAGATGTGGAAGCATGAATATCATCTCCGTGATGTACAAACTTTAGAACCATATGAAATAAGTGTGATCCCCATTCACTCATCTCATCTTTCAATTCAAGCAACCCAAAGAATGCTGAGACCACAGCGACAACCAATAATATTCTGACGAGCTTGTCATCGAACTGTTCTATTATATATGATATTAATGATCTCTCGGGAGGTTGCTCAAGTTCATTTGGCCCATACACAAATTTGAGACGATTTTCGCGTTCTCTTATTGTCAACCCCAATAATGTTTTGCCCTTATCGTTACTCTGTGGAACACTCAAGTAATAATTGGACAGTAAAGATTTGAGTGGAATAGAGCTTGGATCGGACTTCAACAACTGTCGAGGGTCTCCTTTTGGCTGACCTAACAACTTGATCACATTAACATGTTCTTGTAGAAGCGATGATGATATATCTTGCTTGCCACGCCAAGTATTGAGGCAGCTATCAACAAGCTGTGGAGATACAGCTTTCTCGTCCATGTAAACATCGACCATTGCGCTCGCCAGACCCTTGAAATTAGCAGTACCTTGTACGACGTCATCAATACTGACACTCACTCCATTCTCTGAACAGTCAAATCTCAATGTTGTCCCCTTGCTTGCTTGGCCCCCTTTTTGTGATTTAATTCCTTCAAATATTAATGATTCAAGCTCTTTTACGTCTGATTGAGATCCACCGTACCTTTGTTTGACACTATCAGCAATCGCCTCAGCTACAGTCTTTGCATCTGCTTTGAATACCATTTCCAATACAAGCGAGGTTGTAGGGCTAAACGAATCAAAGGTCCCAAATGTTCGTGCTGCATTTCGAAGTGCTAACGCCGCTTCTCTTCGTTGTTCCTCTCCTGGCTTGAATGATGATATTGTGTTTATAACTGAAGGAGAACCGTATAAGGCCACGGCATATAATTTCACAATGGCCTTTGTCCTTGCGCCAGCGCCTATCAAGTATAATCCGTCCTCGAGCTTAGGTTCAAAGGACACGCCGGTTGTCGATTCTTTGATAGGTTTTAGCTTTGACTCGACAGCTCTAAGTTTTGCTTTGACTTGTTTTATTTTCTCATCTTCTTTTATAGACACTCCCTTTGCCATTTGTTGTATAGACTTCTTGTCACCATTATTCTTTCCACCCCCTTTAGCTGACAATAACGATAAACTAAGTGCTTTGCCATTACTAGATCCCCAAGTTTCAAGACAACTTTCAACCAAGGTTGGACTTACAGCGTCTTTATCCATGAATACATCTACAAATGCACTACCCAAACCGTTAGCCTTTGCTACTCCCTGAAATGAGTCGTCAACGCTTACGCCAATACCCTCATTTGAACAATCAAAGCGAAAGGTAGTACCCTTACTAGCTTGACCTCCCTTCTTATTCACTCCCTCGACAATTAATGCTTCCAACTGTTGTATAGCTGATGAATCACCACTATATCTTGGGTTGACACTCTCAGCGATTGCACTTGCAATCTTTTCAGCTCCTAATCCCATTACCATTTCAAGTACGAATGTTGTAGTTGGAGTAGAAGATTTATCAAATGTTTTTGCCGCAGATAATGTTGATGGTGATACATTGTTCAGTACAGTTGCTGAACTGTACATTGCAACGGCATACACTTTAATAACAGACTTCTTTCGTACACCACACCCGACCAAGTATAATCCTGAATCATCTAATTTCGGTTCGAATGATACTCCCGTTGTTGAATCTTTGAGTGGCTTTAGTTGTGATTCAACATCTTCTAATGATGACTCATTTCCTGGTGATGAAGATGTTTCTATAACGGTAGAAGCACTAGATATTCCACAACAGTTCTCAACAATACTATCCCTCAAAGGAGGACTAACACCATTATCATCCAAGAAGACATCACTCAATGCTTGTGCTAATAATCCAGGTGCTACACCTACTTTCTTGCCATCCACTGATACTGACACGCCTGATTTGGTTGAGCAATCAAATTGCAGTATTGTTCCTGGAGTAGCTGCACCTTTAGCTGCAACTCCATCAACTATCAATTGTTTTAATGTATCAACTGCAGATTTATCTTTCGTTCTCGGTTCAATACTTTCAGCAATGGCCGCTGCCATTTTCTCTCCTGCAACTTTAAAGTTCATTTTGAGTACAATCGAAATACTTTCTTTCGATGATGATATAGATTGCCTTAGTTTTGATAATGCACCATTCTTATCAGATTTGGAATGTGTTGCAATACTCGTCTTTACTTGTGTACTGGTGTATACTCCAACTGAATAGACTTTGATTGGGCCTTTTTTGCGTACACCTACACCCAATAATGATAAACCATTTAACTTTTCGTCAAATTCAATCTTTGTAGCAGAATCTACTAAACCTCCTGCTGATCCTCCTCCACCACGAAGTGACCATAATATCGAGTTTTTATCTAACGATCTGTCTTGAGTTGGTATAGTCGTTGGTGTTGGTAGTGATGATGATATACTATTTTGTGAACGAGTTGCAAATCGATTCTTCTTATTATTGATGTGTATACCAAAGTGATTATATCGTATATTGGCAACAGCAAAGGGTATATTTATTACTAGAAGTAATAAGGTCAATACCCAAGCTGATACTAATGACATCATCTCATGAATCTTCTCCCTGCTTTTAATCTGATATTACTTATACACCTCTGAAAATATAATAAGTATCCTCCACTAGCAATTAAACAACTCGATTAGAGATAGAGAAGAGATGAGTTCACGACACCGCCGTCCAGTGTAGTATGAGTCTACAACAAACTTACACCGATATCAAGCATCTATCAAGCAATGATGACAAATGACATCACGGCAGGAAAAAGGAAGTACCATAGTGTAGACGTGGAATTATTGTTCGATATCTGCCTGTTGACTGTTTGCACTCTATCTATCATGACAACTCTATCTTTTGTATATGATTTACATAATCGAATATGATGACGACACTACTACGGTATAACAGTGCGGCTGTATTACTTGCAAATGCTTGGACAAGTAGATATGCGTGTTCTTTCTGTTGGAGTACTCCTCCTCAGTCGATACTTCTTCAAAAAAGTCATCTCCGACACACATCAACATTTATTTCTTGTCCTCTACTTGGACATACCTACATCTCATCAACAAAGAAGAAGAGTGGCTGTCTACATTCCAGGATGTTTGCTTCTAACTCATCGAATGATATAGATAGTTGCAGTGATGTGAGTTATGTATAGATATGTATATCTTTCTTGGTATCTTCCCTAAAATATTATTCACATCAATTATACCTTTGTGCTTCTTTCATTCAGACCATCACATCTTCAGTTAGAGATTCATTACGATATGATCTTGTACAATCACATTTGGATACATTATCAACTTTGAAAAGTAGTACTGCAGATAGATATGCAAATGATACACAAAACAAAAATAATAAGGATATTCCAACTCTCGTTTTAGTTTTAGCAGTGAGTGGTGGATGTGACTCTATTGCTTTGTTTCATTCTATATTGGCATTGGTCGAGTCAGATAAACAAGAATCAAGTGTATCGAACAATTTACAAATGTGGCTAGATCTAGGGGAAGTCAGTACAAATAAGAAAGAAGTAGATGACTTTCGAGTACCTTGTGAAGTACATGTTGCACACTTCAATCATGAACAACGAGGTAAAGATAGTGATGGAGATGAATCACTTGTAAGGAAGCTATGCATTGAAAGTGGTGTCCCATTCCATATTTACACCTGGTCAGAAACTACTGATGATAACAATAGTTTTACTCAAGATACAGCACGCCAATGGAGACGAGAGAAACTGAAGCAACTTCTATCTGATATTGTTTTAACACCCTACAATACATCCACTGATCAATCTGATAGTACTCATAGATGGGGAGCTATTCTCACAGCACATCATCGAGATGATGCTGATGAAACTATACTACTCAAGCTTTTGCGAGGATCTCATTTAACAAACTTACACGGTATGGAAGCAAGAAGTGATTGCTTTTATCTTGAGGAGTTGAGCCAAGATACTGACATGAAGAGTAATGGTACATCATCACTTGGCTATTTTGCCAAACCAATGCTCAATCTAAGAAAGAACGACATAGTAGAATATCTTGTATCAAACTCCTTGGAATGGAGAGAAGATGAAAGTAACAACTCAAGCAAGTACAAGCGAAATAAGATACGGAATGAACTGATTCCGCTAATGAGTGATATTGCTGGTGGAAATAGTGCGCTTCAGAAACGAATTAGTAACTTGGAACAGCAAAGTAGAGAAATATCAAGAGATATTACAAGTCGATCAAAAGATTACCTCCAGTCAATGCCTTCCAGCTCATCCTCGTTTCTTCTGAAAGATATACAATTTGATCTCGTACATGAGGAGGCGCTACATTTATGGATAAAGGAGGTAACGAATATGGAGCTTCAAGTTTCATATGATCAAATGATTAGAATAAGAGATCAGATATTCAATCACCCTGATAGACTTCAATGGACGTTGGATGTTGGAAGCTCGTGGAAAATCAAACGAAATGGCGATACTTTGGGTGTCTTTAGAGAGAATAAAGACAAACACTCTGATGATGACGATCTTTCCTGGATGATTATTGATAGTCAAAATACTAGCAACATATCAGGTTTGCATGAGCTTTATTTTGGATCGTTGCCAGGTAGCTACACCTTACACATTAAGCAAGTCAAAGACTGTGCACATACAAAGTTTACTCCGCCATGGAGAAGAAGTGCTATAAAGATCAAGGAGTTTCTACGGGGACAAAAGGTGCCGCTTCATCTCAGAGATGATGTCAATGTACTGTGTTTGGCAGTAGATGATGATTCGTCAACACAGGTATTGGCGGTGTATCTCGAAGGCACTGGGTGGATCGTTAATGCTGACTTCAGCCCCCAAGATGGCTTGCAAACAACAACGGTCCAATTACAAAATACAACAAATTCATAGAGATGATATATACAACCAAGGAAAATCACCCTAATAACATCTTTACATTAACTTCTTCTTCTTGAAGTAACTCCTTAGATATGTCCGCTGTAACCACGTAACGCCAAGCAATACAATCACACTAACATATGAAAATAATCGAATCTTTGCATTAGTACTCTCAGCAGTATGTCTCATCCTAGCCTCACGACGTTCCATATACTTCATCTCATTCAAAATAGTATTAGCTGCCTTAATTCCCTCCTGAAAATTCTGTTCAAGTGGAGTTAAATGTTCCTTCTTGATGATTTTATTCTGTAATTCATCATCGGTGCCCTCATCACTCATTAATACAACATCGAATAATACACGTACACCATGATCAGAGTTCTTATTCTCAAAGCATGTGGAATATCCACCCGGTGGTTGAGCATTCTTCTTTTTATTTTGACCCCGTTGACTTGCCTTGACTACATTCATAACCACTACGGGTGCATACCACATGAACATTTGATGACGTAACACTGGACGTTTGGGAACTTGTATCTTTAAATAAACATTCGATCGACCATTCATTTCCTCCTCTTCAATTTTGGCATGAATTTCCTTACTAACTTCTGGTAATGCTTTCATGAAATTGGCACTACCCTTTCTTGTCATCTCATGTAACTGATCACTAAACCATTCCTCCACCTCATCCTCGGTATGTTCTGGTAGGGCGATAAATACCATATGCGCATCATCATCATCTGGTACATTAAAATTAAAGCACTGTTATCATTTTAATACCATGTGTAGATATTCAATTTAATTTGGATGTGAATTATGGTAGGTGTGAGAAGATGATTGCAACATACCTAATAATACAAATAATATTATACCCCAAATAGATAGAAACTCACCTTTGTGAAAGATTGATCCACACTGGAGTTAAATGGGGATGACAGTGATGTTAGAGGTATAAAACACATATATACAACAACTTTATCACAAACAACCTCTACTTACTCGGTTATTATTGGATACGCTATCGTAAACTCAATTGTTGATATAACTAAGAGAATTATACCAACCAAAATGGTGGATATTGGCGACCTTATAATGAACATATTACTAATACCTTTTCACTGCCAACAAAGCGTAATACACCTTACACGCCTCTTATATATGTACTAATCTCTATCTCTGTATGTTCTCGTTCTGTTTTGCAAGCGGATTTTTCGGTACTTTTGACCGTAGTTTAGCTCATTTTTACTTTGACCGTAGTCCGTAGTTCTCGAATTTACAATGAAGATTGTTGAAGTGTGCTGTTGATATTAGGTAGTTGCTCTCAAGCGGTAAATAATAACCAAGTGAGACGGCATCCATCTAATAATTAGATAATGGCAAACGTGCATAGTCCAGTGTGGTTTTAATTATTACCGTGTATGGTGTGTACCGCCATAAATAAAATACAAAAGTTCTTGACACTCAATTATCAATAATTATTCTTGATCCATCCATCTTCATAATAATATATCAATACAATACAAAGAAATAATATGACGCGGAGGTTTGAACCAACATTTCCTGTATCATCCAGACCACCATCACTGAAACCAGGTTATGGTAATAGAAGAAATAGAAGAAGAGGTGGAGGTGGTCACATGGTAAACTCCCTCGAGCTATTAACAGATGTTGGTTGTTCCAATGCCAATAGTCAGAATTCATATACTTCGTATAATGATGGTGGAATGATGGCAAGCCGTAGCAGAACATCAATTGGTGCCTGTTTCAGTCCATCTGCAATGAGTGATAATAGTCCTCCTCATCAACAGATGACTCCTCGGAAAAGATCTCCTGATCGGAATAAGAAAATGCCTGCCAAAGTTGATACATCTCATTCATTATATTCGTATGAACAGAGAAGTTATCAAGCAAAACGGCATCAAAATTATAATTATCATGAACAAGATGAAAATGCAGCAACGCAAAGTAGTTCGGGAGAGGAAACACATTATACTTATAGTCAGCAAGAGTCGGTATGGGAACAGTCGGGACAAAAACAATCCGAAGATACATATGATGAACCTAACAAATGTGACTATTATCAACCTAATACATCAAAATCATTATTGTTACAATGGAATGAACATAAAAGTGATGAAGAAAATTCACCGTGCATGCGTCGAGTTGGCGGTTTGATGGGAATTGGTAGTAGTAGGAATAGTAGTCGTCGTCGAATGATTCAACAACAACAACCTCCCGATTGTAGCAATCTAAACATTGCTGCTTCGGGATCCATTTGTAAGACAAAAAGTGGTAATACGGGGTTAGACAATCTTGGCAATACCTGCTTTATGAATTCTGCACTGCAGGCATTAGCTCATACCCCGGCTTTAGCAGACTTTATCTTGAGTGGACAATACAAACGCTTTGATGAAGATGAACAAAAGATTGCTATTGCTTTCAGTGAAGTTATTGAAAACATATATAAAGAGAGGACTGCATACCGTAGCACTCGATATGGTTGGGGTAGTCAATACGATTCGTCGTTCAGTCCAAATGACTTTTATGATGAGTTCACAACTGATGAGGTGGCTCCGCAGGAAAGTCCGCGTTAGTATTGTTTTATTAAGTGAATTCGTGTGTTCCATATGAAGTATTCGAGATCCGAGTGCTTCATTTGGCCTTTATGTATTTTCATTTGATTGCCTTTGCAAGCCGTATGCACTAACTTGAGTTACAATCGTCTCTCTTCATCTTCATAAATCCAGTTTGGAGGTTACAGACAGCACGACAGCCATGAGTTCTTGCGAGTACTCATAGATCAGCTTTGTGATGATTTCAAAGATGTAGCACTCTGTCGAGAGAACAAGGCTCGGCAGGCAACTGATATGGAACTTGAAAATATGTCACTTTCGTTGAAGGCTGATTACTGGTGGAAGAGACATCTTGCTGAGAATTCCTCCTTCATCACTGATACTTTCTGTGGCCAGCTTGTATCGACTATTCAATGCTCAGTATGCAAGACTAATTCGTACTGTTTTGACCCATTCTATGATGTCAGCCTACCGTTTCCCGAAGGAGGTAATCAATCGGGGGGTAATCAACACACTCGTAGAAAGGGGAGCAGACCATCCATTAAACCTTCGTGGCTGTCCATGAATAATAATAATGCTGGAGACGCCAAGTCTTGTACTCTTGGTGATTGTCTAAGAGAGTTTACTAAAGATGAAGTTCTTGATGGTGAGAACAAGATTGAATGTAGCTCATGCAGAGTCAAGCGTACAATGGTAAAGCGGTTGCAAGTCTTTCGATTTCCGCAGGTGTTGGTGTTGCATCTCAAGAGATTTGGTAACTCTCGGAAGAAGATACGAACTGCGGTTCAATTTCCTATTACAGGCTTCGATGCGAGCCCTCTTGCATATCAAAATGATTCTCGTCCAGAATATGATCTGTTTGCTGTTGTTGACCACTCTGGTCGCATGAGCTTTGGGCACTATACTGCAAGTTGTATCGATCCCCAATCTGATGAGTGGCAGCAATTCAATGATGAAGAAGTTGAGGGCATTGAAACATCTGATTTGAATGAGGCCAATGCATACATACTATTCTACAAGATCCGGGAGAGTTGAGTGAGTTGTTGCCACTTTGGAGGATTGCCGAATTGGATATGGATAGAGAGATAAGTGTAAGAAATAGAACCAAAGGTTTGCATCTCATCATCTTTACTACATGCTGGGTAGCAAGATATGTGTCTAGTTTTTGAGATCCCCACTTCGACACCTCAGATATCGATCAATAATCTTTATCTGTACAATATATATAATATGAATAGAATCCTATTGACGTCTTAAGATATAGATATGGCAATACAGATTGTGTGGCGTGTACTTTGGAAGAGTGAGTAGTCACTTTCGATTCATATAATATCTATATCACTTATCAAACCAATTTCAGGTAATCAGATAATGTATAGATATTATATGAAGATATGGTATCAAATCTATGATAGTGAAATGAAGTTACTATGTATAATCGGCTGCTTGATTCATATAGTTAGTTCTTTTATCATACATCCTACAACACATATCAGAACGGGACATTATAATACTATAATTTGCAAGTATAGATACACAAATATAAATCAGAATGCAGATAGACATCAAGATCATCAATCCACACAGTGGCTCGATTATTGTGATGACATTGACAAAGCACAAGAGAACTTGATAAGCCCGGCTCCAGAATCATTTCATGTTATACATACTGCAATATCCAAATTGAATAAAGAATTGGGAAACATCTGTGACAGTAATCATTATAATGATTTAAAAGCTCTATCTTTGTATCTTCTCAAACCAAATGTTGGAATTGAGTTGTATGCGGAAGGGGGTGTTATAAGATGGAGGGTTGTTCCTTCATGTAACGAGTCTATTAAGGTACTCATAAATTGTGGTTGTATTGCAGACGATGGTAAGGTTGAACTTTACCATAATTATAATTCATTACAACTGTCCAAAATGGCAATAGACCTCGCAATAATGAACACAAATGATCCTAACAATTTATCCAAAATACAAGATATCGCTCTCCAAGCTGAGGTATGTATGTATTCAGTACTTCATCGCATCTTGTATTCATATCTCATTACACTCCATTGATGTATCATCATTCAGAAACGATTAGCATTGACATTGGGGACGGATTTGAGGGGTAATACATCAGCAGATGCATCATTCAATTTTGCTGTTGCGGGTGTATGCTCACAGAGTTTATTTGAAACACTGTGTTGCATTGGTATATATGAGCTGCAGAGGAGAAGTTTGCGGCTTCTGACATTCAAGGTCGGTATGCTAAAGATCTATATAGTATTACTGGTGACATACTCGATGAGAAGAGAATCATCGACATACTCGATGAGAAGAGATTTGATGATACTCAACTCATATCAGATCTCAAGGCTGGAAATTATGGTTTGCATTCTACCAGACCATTGATTTGGCTGTGGAGATTCTCCTCTAGGCAGAAGAAAGTGAAAGTCTCTACTGCAGATGTCTCAAATAAAGGAGTAAAGTGGGCTGAAATCTTTCGTGATATCTCAAAACCACTTGTGATAGACATAGGTTCTGGCATGGGCACATCACTGCTCAATCTGTCAACCTTGACAAGTGATACAAAAGACAACTTGAATGACGATGAGCTGCAATGCCAAATGTCTTGGTCCTGTTGTAACTTTGTGGGCGCTGATCTTAATCAAGCTTTTGTCAACTTTGCAAATGGAGTGGTAGCGAGAGATACTACAAGAAGGGGACGGGTGCGCTTTCTCTCTCTTTCTGCTGTGGAGTTTTTGCAAGAGATACAGTCATATCCTGGTCCAATTGCATTGGTTATGATTAACTTTCCCTCTCCTTATCGGCTTCAGGTTGGAACGGCAGGCAATTTGCAACTGCCTTCAAAACATTCAGATCAGTTTATGGTATCAGAAAGACTTTTAGCATTGATTGATGAGCTCTTGGCAAACTCAAATGCTAAAGTAGAACCTGGTGGAATCTTTCTCTTCCA